>Ga0181612_161384_pt1 | contig 29550 bp, 12 predicted proteins | sample HoacroProtozoa21_FD_119630 | JGI IMG/M metagenome (GOLD analysis project Ga0181612, IMG submission 119630) | Hoatzin crop microbial communities from Cojedes, Venezuel. Combined Assembly of Gp0051906, Gp0051904, Gp0051908 | reverse complement strand
CAGAGAGGTTGTGGAGTCTCGTTCTCTGGAGACATTCAAGACCCGCCTGGACAAGGTCCTGTGCAGCCTGCTGTAGGTGACCCTGCTTTGGCAGGGGGTTGGACTAGATGACCCACAGAGGTCCCTTCCAACCCCGACCATTCTGTGATTCTGTGGTCTTGGCACATAGATTGTACAAGCACAGTTGCCTTAGATTAAGACCAGCTGGCATCTGACAGGACATTCACTGATGTGCAACTTCCCACCACCCTACACATTACCTCTGCATTTATCCCTGTGCTTAATCACAACGAATCAATCAGAGGTATTATTTCTGATGCGTAAGTCATCACAGCCATGACTTTAGCAGGCTCTGTAGAGGTCACGGTGAAGAGTGGAGGTTTGTCCATAATAAGCCTTGCTTGAGTTATTATTATAGCTATCTTAGAGTGCTGTAATAAATGAGAGTGAGTATGTGGATGTGAAATAGCATACTTCATTGCAGTTTCATTTTGTTCCCCAACCTTTGGAACAAAGATTTCCTCATCCAAAATAACTTTTGTGTACTTTTTATCACATTCAGAATAAGAAAAGTTTACCTTGCTTCAGCTCGAAGAGTAAAAAGAATATTTCAGGATGTCAGTCAATCTAAAACTCACATGAGAAATCTCTCTGGTGGTAATTCTTGGCACTCAAATTATTACTACACTTTGCTGAAGAGCAGTCAGACCTTTCTGAATTAGATTGTCGTCTTTGAAAAATGTGAATCTATCTGGATTAATGGTACATTTATGTGTACATTATCTTTGCCTGTGTACTCCAACGGGGCATCTGTCTTTAATCTCACACAACTTTGACAGTGTGTGTCATAAGCATATAAATTGAGCAAGTTTCTTTTGCAAACTAATCAAATTCCTGCTGACAACCTGAGCCATCTTTCTATTTTAAGTGTAATAACATATTCATCCTCCTCTATCAAGTCATGACTAATGGATAGCAATATTAACATCTTTTATACATCATTATCTAGCCTCTGATAATCTAAGGGAAACAGAAAATACAGTTTTTAGTGGTGGAATCTGTGATGTTCCTTCATTAAACAATTAAAAGGAAGTGGAGAGCACATGGAATGCACTACAATGCACTGTCAGCAGCTAAACTAAGATGATGTTTATGATCTGTGTAATAACCTAGCTATTATTCATATAAATTGTGGACTGAATGGCTGATATTTCTACTAAAATTGGTACTAATATTTGGTGGTTTTATCCTTGTAACAGTACGGTGTTTGTAAAAGACACGTGTGACTCCACTTTATAAAAATAACTTGAAACATGAGAGCAGTGAATGCATAGAGAACACTAGCTGATCCATGGCTGACAAATACTACAGGAGTGTGAAGAGTAAGCCTGTTAAAGTTCTCCAGTTTGACCTATACATTATTCAGTATGCTTGTGAATTCCTTAAGGCCTTCAAACTGCAGTTATCTGCCTGTAGGCGTATGTCTATATAAGTGCAAAAATCACCATCTTTAAAGGTTGTAAAGGTGGAGTTTTGTTTGGTTTTTTGTTTATTTTAAGCTTCCTATTTTGCCAGTTTAAGCTTCAGAGCTGAAGTGAGTGACCGCATTTATTACTTCAGTGGGAATTTTGAACAATCATGTGTCTTGGGTTCAAGGTTTGAGACCCAGACCCATATCATCCGCTTAAGTTAAGGCTATGTTTGCATGGCAGAATCCAATGCCATATGAGGGACATCTGAGCTGGCTTTGGCATACGTACAGTGCTGTGGGTTTCTGCATTAGGTCATTTACCATTCCAGTACGTGGAAGCTTTTTGAGTGTCTGTTGTTTAAAAAAAGTAATGTGCTTCCTGATTTAGCTTAATTGCTCTACTGTACCTAAGGTAGATGAAACTCAAGGAAGACAAGCAAAAAGAAAATCTTCAGTGCCTGCAGATAAGGAGATAATTCAAGGGGAATAGGCTGGGGATAGGCAAAAGTTCCTGTTATTGCTGGGCATTAGTAAGGGAGTTAGAGCGCTGGGTGCCACATGCATAGCTACGGACATTCAACCAGTTTGTCTGCTTTTAAGACAGAAGGTAATCTAAAAATGTATTGTGCATATTTGACTTCTTCTTGAACACTTGAACATTTCAAACTGTATACAGCTCTTTCACTTTTACTAAAGGAATGACTTTAACATGGGTTACTGCACTAGGCACGTGTTAGTGGGTTAAGAGAATTACCATATTTCCAATTTTTTGCTAACCTGGTTTTCCATAATTAATTTGGTCAGCATGCTGGAAAGATTTGGGGTCTGTTGTTCTTTATTACAGTTTTAGGGAACTAATTTTTTTGTTTTTCCATTTGTCTTATATTTTTCTGAATATTACCCAGTCTAAGGTAATATGAGTTGTTATTTTTTGCTAGTGAACAGACTGCTAGATAAAACCTTTATTGTGTCCCTGTCTTCAAGCAGTTATAGCTGATCCACTACCTTAAGCAGTGGTTGATTTATTTTAGATTTAAGGGTTCCCAGTTCAGCTGCAGTTTATGATCCCATTATTTCCCTAGCGCAACCTTTAGTCATTTCCTAGACTTTAAGAAAACAGCTGTAAAACCATCAAGTAGTTGAGTGTGTGTGGTGGGTCACTGTGGCTGGCTGCCAGACCCCCCCCCAGCCGCTCGCTCACTCTCCCTCCTCAGAAGGAAAGGGGAAGAAATTAAGATGGAAAAGGTAACAGTTTGAGATAAAGACAGGGAGATTGCTTACCAGTTGTTGCCATGGGCAAAACAGACTCGACTTGAGGAAGATTCATTTAATTTATTGCTAATTAAAATAGATTTGGCTGGTTAGAAACGAAGACAAAACCAAAAACACCTTCCTGCCTGTGCCCCCCCCGCTCTTCACCCCAAACTCCTCTGTCCTCTCTGCAGCACCTCCTCCCTCCTCCCGCCCGCCCCTGGGGGCCGCAGGGCCGCCTCTCCCGCTTTTCTCCTCAGCCCTCTGCCCCCAGCAGCATTTTGCCCTCTCCCGACGCCATTTTTCCCTCCTCTCTCCTCAGAGGGGCCCTTCGGCCCCGCTCCCAGCCCCCGCACCCAGAGCAGTGGTTGCGTCTCTGGCGTGGTAGGAATCTTGAAGTCATGGCACATCTCTGCTGCTGCAACTGCTCAGCTCAGGTAACTGCTAACAAAGCAGTAAGGTACGTTTTATACATGGATCTGTGTAAGGAAAAAATCCTTGGCCATGAACTTCACGTGTCTACTGTGAGCAGAGGAATAGCCCGGCAAGCAGTGCCTGGGTCCAGCCCTGTGCTAGGCTCCACAGGCAGTGCACTTGCTCCTTGTCTTGGCCTCGCTGCCCACACACCTTCCAGAGTGTCCCCACAGATCTTCCAAAGTGTCCACCCACATCTTCCAGAGCGTCCCCACACATCTTCCAAAGTGTCCCGGTGACTGGGAAGCACCGGTCTGCAGCACTTAGGTTCAATACAGCTACAAGGAACTGGAAGCAAGATCTTGTATAGGAATGGGCCTCCAAAAAAACCCTGAAAAAAAAGCTGTGCAACCCATCGCATTCAGTGAGACACAAAATGTTGAAATCAGAGGCCAGAATTGTTTATAAGAGTGTTTATGCGGAGATCCTGGTGCTGGTTAAAGTATTAGTCATGAAACTCTGTAGCAGTCTGAGTCTTCTCTCTGTGTTACAATATTGGCCAGAAAGCTGACTGTTCCTAAAACCACTTGTCATCTTCTGAAAGGACTGAGGCAAGGTTACAGTTAACTCTAAAATGGAGTTCTGGGAATATTTCCACTTTTTTCTAAGCACAGACAAGATTGCTTCCTGGGAAGTAAAGATAATTTTCTCACTAGTTCTGGGAGGCTGCATAGCCTTATGTGTAATATTTCTAAAAATGCTCTAACATCTTAAAAATTATAAAGACAGACGGAGAAATTAGATTAGCTTTTTGAGACCTAAATGATGGAGTATTACAGACATAATATTTATCTGTAATTTGAGAGGTAGGCTGTATGTCGTGCTGACAACCTTAAAAAGCACTAAATTATATCTAATTTAGGTGAGACTATTAGAATTAAAATTAAATTTGAACGATTTTGTTTCATTGTGAGGAATTAAGAAATGCAGCCTTTTAAACTGCTGACTTCAGGAGGGGGAGAAGACTGATTATGCAGCTTCAAACAAATTTGGTTACATATGTGGAGATGATGCATGTACATCACCTAATATGCACACCATATATTGTATTTCTTTCAGCCAACTGTGACATTTCTCTCTATAAATAGAATAAAATAATTACATGCCGCTATTAAAAATCTCCTATGAAAGAACAATTGGATATCTTTTTTTTCTTTACACCCTGAAGGCTATGATAAAAAGAATATCATAATCATTGAAATTACTTGAAAGAGGTATAAGTAGCAAAAGAATTTTAAATCCAGTGTTCCTAGTTTGGAGCTGAAGATAATACGAGTGCAACTGATATTATTTAATCATAAAAATACTGCATTTAAAATATTGACACAATTAGATAGACTATCTAGCTGAGATCAGAATCATGAAATGCAATTAATCATAAAATGCCTTCATTTATATTTGCACCTTTGAAATTGTTCCTTTTAGAGATTGGAGGAAAGGTGAAAATCAGGACTCAAAACCCTAGAGCTTTCTTATTGATGCAAAGATAGAATTATCTTAGTTATAACTTAATTTTTCTGAGCTATGACAAATGAATAAAAATCATCTTTCTGATATTTAGACCATTTACCTAATATTTAAAGAGCAGTTGCTAAGTAAGTATTTTCAGAGCGGTGCATCATTTTCTATATCAAAGCAACAATAATTAGTAACTGTCCTGGTAGGTGACTGTGTTTGGTGGACCTTTATCATTCATACTGACAAAATAATTCAGTCTATCTCCCATTTTTTTATAGACAACTTAGGTTTTTAAGCTGCGTGAGGATGAAGTCCAGTTAAGCAGAATTGGATTTTCAAAATTCTAAAGCGTTAGTTTCTTGTATAATGCAAGTATTTTAAGATTTTTTTTTTCGGGACTGTTAAGCAAAAAGTTTATCAGTGCATGTAGACAGGATCCTTACTGTAAAAGGAACCTTAAAAATTGGCTCGTGATATGAAAGTGTTAATATCAAATGGCTGAGTTTACCTGCATTTCAATTAAAAGCAAAGCAAAAATAGGTTTCCCTAACAACAAAAATAATGAGTATTTAACAAGCAAAATCACAATTTCACAGGTAGTGGACCATCTAAATGCATTCAAACTTTAAGAAAACGTAAGACCGCATTAAGTTTTAATCAAATTTCACAGCTGCTGAAATATAATCATGCCATATTTGATTGACAAGTCTAACACAAATAACGCAATCTATAAGGAAAAGTGATACATTTAAGGTCAGGCATGTCATTTTCATCTACCTGTGTTCAAAATGCATAGCCCTGAGAGGCTGTGGTTACTTTGAAAAGATTCTATCCATTTCCTTTATCAACTTCATTTTTGTCTGCTATCCATACCAATGCTTCTCCAGAGGACTAAAATGACTCTGATGAATGCTATTACTTTTTTGAGAACACAGTGATAATTTGTTACCTTCTATTTGTATGTTATTTTCTCGTCTTCACGTAATTAGAGATTCATTCAGTTTGCTTTATCAACCGAATTTAAACTAAATGGAAATGTCCCTAAAACCCCATAGATCATACAGAAAGTTTTCACATCTTTATGTTGTTTTTCTTTGGTTGATACCAGTATTCCTTTCAGTAAGCTTTGTTGGTGAGTTGACTTTCACGGAAGAGACTGCGATATTGTACACAGGATCACTGGAGAGGAAACTAGAAGAAAAATGGGTCTTGTTATCAGCTGAGACAAAACAGATGCTAAAACAATGGGAAGATCTTGACTTGGTCTGTCCAACAGTCAGCAGCTTACTGAGTTTAAATAACTAAAATATTTCTCTCAGAATTACTAGGAGGAAATTAAAAAGAATAATTGACTGCTACAGGTGGTATCTAGATTTGAACAGTTAAAGATGTTGAATATTCTCTAGAAACATATTTTTTAGGCATGGACTGTTGCTAAGACGGAAGAAAAATACTTTTGAAATTAAAGTTCTGGGACAATGGAATGGTGGTGGGAGGGCATGATATGAGGAAGGAATAGCTGACAGAGGATTGTGGGAAGATGTAAATGCGTCAACTGCGGTGAAATTCCGCCATTGTCAGAGAGTGGGACGTGGTTAGGAAGAGAGATGACGGACCCCCCAAGTATCGCTTGGAAAGCTCCAGCTCCTGACTTCTGGCTTGCAAGTGACAAAAAAGAACATAGCGTAATAATAACAAGCAAGACCATAGAGTTCTTAATGTTAATTAATAACTATTTGCTAGTAACATAAATTATTTTGGAAAAGGCCGAATTTGCCTAGAATTGAATTAGGATGTTTTCTTAAATTATGGGACAGGATAAATAACTTACTGTTCTTTGAATTTCCAGATTACCCATTTTTCATAAAATTGATGTCTAGGTGACATCATTAATATGCCTGGTCTGTTCTATGGTATGTCTGAAGTTGTGTGTCCTGAGCCATGTACAGTTCCTTTACTAATAATCTGGCGTAACAGTACTTGTTGAGCTACTGCAGTCATATCTTGCCATTTCTTTAATATTTGTGTGAGACATTCTCAGTCATGTCTGAAAAATTGGGTAGAAAGGTTGAATCTGATAGATGATAGAAGAAACAGGAGAGTCAGGAATTCTGCGCAAGTCAGTGCCGTATGTACAGTTGATTAGTGTCCAGAGTCGCATTTCAAGGAAAAAAGTTACATGTGAGATGAGGGAAGAAATAGCTAGTTGGGTGCTGGAAAGAGTTTAATAGGGTTAAATTAAATATTTAAATTTGTAACGCTTTCCTGTAAAGTTACTTACATGCAGAGAGATGCTGGAACACCAAGGAATTTTTCTGAAGTAGTTGTATGCGTTTCCCTAACTACATTTTTATGATAATTATGTGAAGGACTTGTGTACTATAACAAAAACATTTGGTATGATCGAGGTCATTAATTACTGATGAAATTTTAAGTTATTTATGATTTGGTGCTAATGTAAGCATGTTCACTGTAAAATCTCTCCCATTGTACTGAACTCATATTCTGGTGGACTAAGCCTTTGGGCTTTAAAAAGTATCATCCAGATATATTAGTGATGCTTCCAGTAAGGACAGTGCTTTTCAACAAGTTGAGCTCTACATGTTTCGGGTTTGTTGTTGGTTTAGGATTTGTTTTGTTTTGTTGTCTTACATATGTCAACACGTACCAAGGCATAAGGTATCTTGTGAAATCTTTTATTCTCAGCATTGCAACTTATACAGCCAGACACAGAAAGCTACTGAAGGTCTTGCAGGAGTGCCTGTCGGCATCAGGCTACAAAATCAGGTCTTCTGTTTTATAGGACCTTATTTAATAAATATCTGCAGCAGCTAATGAATCAACAGTAAAATATGATTTTTCAAATGGTTTTTTTAAAATGTTATTACATTTCCACATCAGCTAATGCTGTTTGGAGGCATTTGTGTTGCCTGGTCAGTGGCTGTGCTTGAAAATAAGAAACACAGGGAACAGATGTGAGTCTGGATTTCAGTGTGCTTTCCTTGATTTTAAGACCTCTTCCCCTGGTCTTTCTGATTCCTTTAACAGTGGCGTAGAGAAACTTCTTACACGTTTTTTTTACTGTATTTGAGTTTCAGAGCAAATGTTGCCATAGCGAAGGAACAAAATAACATCTCTATGCATTGAATAGGAATTTTTAATTTCATACAACATTAGCGGCTTGCTGTAGTAAGTCCTCAGAAACTGCATAGCTCAAAGGTACTGAAGCAGCGAAAGCGAATGTATACTTTTGTTTGAAAAATTAGATGAAATGCCCATGCCTGTATCTGTATGTAACCATGACAGTGAAGATGGGTCTCTCAATTGTAAAATGTGTATTTTGTGCTTATAATATGGCAAATGCATTACTTCATTGTCAAAACCACAAGCCTGTATCTGGTTCAGATAACAGTGACTAAAAAGAGTATTAGAATTGTCTTATACGTTGTATAAGTGTGTTACACATTATACATTGTGTTATACATTGCTACCTCTGTATTAGGGGCAAAAAAAAGTAAAAATTAAGTGGGATCATAGTGAGTTTGTAGGTGTGAAAGACAACTTGTGATGATTCTGAATTGGAAAGGATTCATCTTATTTCAGGTGTCTATGACAAGAATGAAATCTTGAAGAATGAACTGAAACTGCCACCAAGCTGCTCCTGGCAAGTCATTGTCTTTGCGTAGCTACCCACTGGAAAGGGTGTGGTTAGGTAATTTATGTGGTGCGCTCAGAATCTGCCAGCATCGAATTGGCTTCTTGTTCACTTGACCTCTCTTTTGGTCACATGAAAAGTTGCATTTTATAAATTAAATATTGTGTTAAGGGGAGGAAAAAAATCTTTCAAAACATTTCTATTAATTGTAATAATTCCCAGACTCAAACATAAGTAAATTTTACCTGTAGTGTATGATGGCAGATGGGTTTGTTTATTACCACCTGCTCTGTCTTGAGTCAGCAGATGTATTTGTAAACTGGTAATACGGTATTTAGTAAATGGCCAGCTCTCTGCAGTGATTCCAAGGTATTTGGGCTGAAAATCCCTTCCTTCTGAAAACAGTAATGATGATTTATGTAGATTATTTCATTTAGTTATTGTATGAAGCTATCACTTTATTCCTCCAAAATAGGTATACGTGTAATGTTATAACTTAGCCCTATCTCAAAGCAATTAAAACAATGTCTTTTAAGCTTAATCAATGCTCATTACAATTATTTCAGACATTGCACTTTTCTGGATTCTTTCTTAATGAGCTAGGGAAAAAATGATAAATGACGAGATGATAAATGCATTAAACTAGATCTGTTCACATACTACTCTTACTAAGTCATTGTATGTTTTTACCTGCAGGCTACTCATATTTTTCTCAGTAAATACCATTTAATTTTCAGAACTACTTTGTGTGCAAAGTAATGTACACATTCATGGAAATGTAAAAGAAAATAACCGAAGGATTGTATTAATCCAAAGATCATATTTGTTTTTAGTTAAAAGACAACACAGTGGATAATTAGAAGTTCCATTAATATTCAGCGAGTTCTTAGCTCTCACTGTAACACTGTTTGTATAGTGAGCCAGGACAAAAGTTAATATTCTTAATTTATGCCTTGTGCAAAGATATCCTAAGTGACTTCATTAGAAAGATGAACTGATAAGAATAGAAAGATGTTAGGAAGAGATTCTATAAGATCTGTAGTAAACTGAAATTAATACGAAATTAAATAAATTGATTCTATGGTAAAAGAATAGTTTATGTGAATAAACGCTCATTAAATGGTATGTTCTTACTACTGTGAGATTTTTAAATACGAAGCGCCAAGTTTTGCTTTCAATTAGAGATGTTTTCAGAACTTTGTGTGGCACTCAAGTTCCTCAAGGAAATATCTTGTAGAATTTGTTAGATATAATTTTTAAAAGATATACTGTGCTATACTGTAAAACCTGGCACAGAAAGGGAATACAGTATTGTGAGTGTGCATATAGCAAACATATCTCATGCATGTGTTGTCTGCACTGAGGAATTCTAGTCTGTTTAATTGGTTTCTTATTTGGAAGCAGTTCTGCATTGTTCATCAGTATTATTTACAGTTTCTCTTTTTTTTTTACTTTTTATAATTTTGCTGAGTTGAGGACACCAGAGCTGCATGCAGCATTCGAGATGCAGGCTCGTCATTATTTATATGGTGGCATAATATTATTTTTTTGTCTCTTCAGTACAATTTTTTTTCTCCTAATAAAGCAAATTGAAGTGCCTGAAAAGACAGAGAAGGATGGGAGGTGGTAACATCATGAAACAACAGCTGAAATTCATGCATCAGACACTGTAAATTGCAAAGCCTGGTAAAGAGTTTCACAGTTTCTGTCCCCAGAATACTGTTGAACATCAGTAGTTAGTGACTTTAATGGAGAAGGAGGATCCTTTTGATGCTCTCTAGCATATTGTTAGAAAGCTGGCTTGGTGCTGAGAGCTGCAGCGCTAAAACACAGGATCCAGAGGTGCACTGAGAGCCGGAGCAGCCTCACGGTTTCTGGGCTTCTACCTTCAGAATGTGTTTTTGTCCGACTAATGAGTTCTAACATGGACAAAAGCACAAATGGTTAGAGGACCTTCTCTTGGTGGCTAGCATGTAAAATGCCCAGAGATCCTACTGGAAGTGAACTAGCCACTCCATCAGAAGCATCAAGAGATGCCAGAAATTCTCGATTCTACTGAGATCAAAAAATAATTCTTTTATTAAAGGATTTAATATGTTTATTCATTTATCATGAGAGATTGAGTTTGGCTGTTCTGTGGCTGCCATAGTTTCTAGCAGAGAAGGATTAGGTTGCAGAAACAAAAAAAAAATAGTGTCTTGTACTGAAATAGTGTTTTCTTTTTTTCCTTAGATCTTGCTTTGCGAGATGACAAAATGTTTTTCATAAAATATCCATTCCATGTCTAAAAGCACTGGATTAATAAGTAGTAGAATCCTAGGCAACTAAGGAGTGTATTAAAAAAAAACAAACACAACAGAAAAACAGAGAGTTCTTCTGGGAAGAAAATAATTCTAAAATTTCTAAGAGTTGTCTGTATTCATTCTCTAACTGAACATATCCAAAAACAGTAGTTGGGTGGGATAGCCTAAACTATCCTGAGAAATTACTCCAAAATATCAGCAAATGATGGCAACACTAGGGAGGATTTGCTCTGATATTTAATTTCTGTGGTCAGAAGTATACATTCTGTGTCTGAAAAGTAAAAAGTGGTAGGAGGAATGCACTTTCATGAAAGTAATAGTAATTTACAGCACCTTCTGTGGGTTTACAGAAATTGGAAATGGCATCAATGAATAGGTAGATACAATTTTACCCTTGCCCCTAGTTCTTTGATAATATAAAGAAAGAAATTTCCAGAGCTTGCTTTAGCTTCGTCTTGAGAATTTGCTCACAGTGATATTCAGGTCACTCAGACACAGATGCATGGCAATATATAATAAAAACTTGAATTATAGAAGATCTTTAATGTCAGGCTTTTTTCTTAGACTTCCCTGGAGAATGGAATTCTGAAACTGTATTGGCTTCTATTCCTACAAACTAGTTGCATTTCAGACTGCCAGAGCAGTTCAGGTGAGGTGGGAGCTGGTTGTAGACATCTGAGTAGTGAGTACGAGAGCCCCCTGTATGCAGGATGGAGTTGGGCGATGGCTGCTCAGGTAGGTCCGGGGAGCAGACTGAAGAACAGACGGCTCCTGAATGCTCAATCTTTTACGTAAATGTGGTAACGAAGATAGGTTTGCGTAGCAGAGAATGGCCTTATAAGCATGCGAATTCTTTATCCAATCTCTTCTTTTTCTGAAGGGTAGCAGGCTTGAAAATTAAAGCATATTGGAGCTGCAGATTACCAAAGAGCTAGAAGATTTGGGAATTCTAAAATCCTAGAGATGCTGATCCCTATTGGGTCTTGTTTTAAAGGTCAAACAAATGGAGCACCTGCTAGTGCTTGTGCTTTTTGCCAGAACAGTAGAGACGTCTGTGCCCATCCAGGGCTAAAAATCTCACTTCAGAGAATACAGCTCTTGAAGCCAGTCAGCAAAGCAGAATTCATGCATAATAGAAACTCATCTCTCACAGATATAAAAAACGGGTCTTAGAGAAGAAATGGAGATCTAAATGTGCCATCAAAAAGCAAAAGACAAAATATTTCAGCTCAGCTGAGCAGTCAAGAGTAGCAGAGACAAAAGCTCTTTTGTAACTGCATTAGATAAATGCAGAAGAGAGAGAACTTAGGGTGAACCGTTATGAATACAACTGGATAAAACATTCTTAAGCTCATTGTTCTGGCATATAAACACATATATGTGCACTACGTGAATACACTGGTGAGACTACAACTGGAGCACTGTGTCCAGTTCTGGGCTCCCCTGTTCAAGAGAGATGTGGACATTGCAGACAGGTCCAGCAAAAGGCCAGGAAGGTGACTGAGGGAGTGGAGAACCTGAGGTACAGGAAGAGGCTGAGAGCTGGGTTTGGTTAACCCAGCGGAGAAAAGGCTCAGGGGGATCTTATCAATGTCTTTACATACCTAACAGAAGACGGTAAAGTATGGAGACAGGCTTTTCACAGTGGTGCTCAGTAACAGGATAAGAGTCAACTGGCACAAATTGAAATACGGCAAATTCCATTTAAACAAATAAAATCCCCAACTCTTTTTTCTTTTTTTTTTTTTTTTTTTATTGTGATGGGGGTTGGATGCTGGCACAGATTGCCCAGAGAGGTTGTTGAGTAACCAACCTTGGCAATATTCGAAACCTGGCGGGATATAGTCCTGGGCAACCTGCTTAACTGACTAGATGGAGCAGGCGATCTCCAGAGGTCCCTGCAGACCTGAGCTGTTCTGTGATTCTTGGATAGTACGGCCCCTTGGACAGAAATTGAATTTTTATACATTCAGACCATAAGTAAATTTTTAAGTGAAGGCAATTAATTGTTAAATTTGCCAAGGATCTTGATAAGTTCTACAGCTGTGAAGTTTCTACACCAAGAATTAAATGTTTTCCCAAAAAGTGAACTTTAGTTCAAATGTAGATATTGGACTTTTTTTATAAAAGTCAAAACCTTTCAAGGCTTCTCAGCTGGGTAGGATTGAATGCTGTCACCTTAAGATTAAGACTAAAATAACTTTTTAGAAATAATTATATTCCTGCTGCACTATTTGAAAATTAATTTTAAGATTATATAACTATTTTTATCTACAATTGTATAGGCTGTCCCTGCAAGGATGACACTGGAAAACATTACTCTGGTTAATTAAACTTTAGTCTAAGTCTTAGCACATTTACATGTAGTGAAATCTTTCTTAGGTAATGGTCTTAAAGCTGGCAGTAGAGAAGATGGTAAAACCTGCAGAAAATGCTGTCTCATGAGCTCCTAGACTAAGCCCAGTGTTTTATTTAAAATCATCAAAGCAAAGATTTTTTACTAGGAGGCTCCGACTCTCTGAGACACCTCTAGCAAGTTCTTTGAAAGTCATCTTTGTGTGCAGATGTGTCTCCTTACCAAGAAGAAACTTTTAGATTGTGCTCTTTTTAATTAGTAAATATTAAGCAATACTTGATAAATTTAATTGTGGAGTTGATGAATACTTTACAGATACATGAAGGAGGGATGGGATTTGTATTTTAATTGAATTTTAATTTTTATTTCTAATTGTTTTTTCTAAAATAAAACAGACAATTTAGAAAATACATGGTTTCCTGGGAGTTTCCTGGGAGTTTTGTTTGTTTGTTTTGTGGGTTTTTTTTTTGTTTAGTTTTATTTTGTTTTATGTTTTGACTGAGAACGAAGCAGTTGCTTCTCTGACCTTATCCCAGTGAAACTGTGTTTAAAATATTTTAAGACGGCAGGGACTTCATTCTCTTTAGAAGATAATTAACATGCTCCTCTTCAGCAAAATCTGCTTTACCTATTAACTCTTTTTCTCCTAATTTAGCTGCATAGCTACTGGTTTTCCATCATCCAAACAGGCAGAACTTGATGTGGTCGACAGTCTCTTCCAATTTCCCTACTAGACAATTGTCGTTTTCCTGATTCAAGGTGAATTTCTTGGGTCTGGAGTTTGACAGCAGTTTTAGGTGGCCATTTCCCCAGTGATCGCCAGATTTATCCAATTCATTCTGTTTCCTGCTTTAGTTTCTACAGCATCTCTATTAAGCTGCGTTTGCTGTCTTTCCCAATGATTCTTTTTAGCAATTCAGCTTGCTGCCTGCTGTCGTTCCCCAGAGAGTTTTCAGGACAGTGGCCAGCTGGCAAACTGCCTTCCCTAAGCTCTTATCATGTCATACTGCAGCATCTTTCTTGTTTGCAGTCAGTAGTTCGGGTCCAGAGAAAGACAGAAGACTAAAAGGGATTGCAGTAGAATTAAGAATAGTGCTTCAAATTCTATACAGATAGTAAGCAGAACAAAGAATCAATATAACACCTTCTGTAAGGTGACTCTAGTGTACGTACTTATGAAAACATCTCATCATCAAGAAGTAACCACCATCATCTTATAAATACGAAAAAGCTGGTGACTGAAAGGATAACTTCAGGGCAGAGAGACCCTCAGAAAGTTACCTGAATGTGTTTGTGTCTTCGTCTTTGTTGACTTTAAAGACGAGAGTAGTGTTATTAATCCATAATGTGGTTGGAATTAAATATTTTGTGTTTTAAAATTCAGTCTCACAGATGCTCGTTGCTGCCTTGTTCCACACTGATGTTTGTCTATGTGTGTGTTGAGCGTGATTAAAAAAAGCACCAGCAACCTGGTAGGGATATGGGAACCTTTGAGTAGATGGAGTCTGGCTTTTTGTAAGTACTGACTTCTTGCTTTGCAATGTGGGGAGTCACTGTCACCAAGGCACTGTCATTCCTCCTCTATTGTAAGTGTAAAAGTATTCTCCTAAATCCGGGAGTGCAGTGCTCTCTAGATGGAAACTCCTTCCTCCACCTGCTAGTTAGCCTGTAGTTACATATGTAGGACTTAACTATTGCATCAGTGCTTTAAAACTTGAGTTGCTCATCCATATTTTTGAGCTATTGCTGTTTTGTTTTCACATTTGTCTTAACATTAACTTCAAGCATATGCCTAACCATCCAAACAAGTATTTTGGCTGCGTTGTTAACTGTGTGCTTTCTAATTCATGCATGAAAAAATGTAATTTACTACTCCATAGCTCTCAGCTGCCCTGGCATTAGTAAAGCCTGTGTTGGCTTGTGACTATTTAAACCAATATGGTCTTGTTTTCCTGACCCCCTTACACATAAAAGAGATTGACATGGCAGAGTAGTAGAAAGTGTATTGCATTAGGGTTTAGTATTAAAGATAAACAACACAAATGAAACTGAAAGCATATGGCATTCCTTGCCTTCTCTGCCAGCTGATGAGCAATACATTTTGTATTATGATCCACTTTGGAGGCTTTAAACCATTAAAACCTTTCTGCTTTGTTTTGCGTGCTTGAAAGTTGCCAGTTAAACCAACTGGAGTAGCCTAATTTAGCTGATTGTGTGACTGATGTGTCAGAGATCTGGCTTTGAAATTTCTAGGCTGGAAGTGAAAAACTGGACAAAATGAGTTGAATACAGCAGATTGCATACCACAACAGTGCCTTAAAGTTGGAACACTGAAGATGGAATCGAAACATTATTTATGAAAAACATATAAGCAGTGAACAATTCTTATATTAAGGTAATGCGTTCAAGACCTCACAAAAATTAGCATTTCATTATGATTACCTAATGGAACTATTCAATATATCGTAGAATTTTTTTAGGTAAATTCAGTTAAACCATTAACTTTCATGTATATCAAAAAAGATAACTTCAGATAGCTCTACCCCTCAATCCAATGATTCTGGTTCAAGACCTATGCTAATATAGAGTGTAATGGTTTCCCTCAGTTGAAAAAAAAGATTTAAAATATTCACGGTGATTGGAGTTGAATGGATGTATTTGCTTGATACAATGATGTTAAGTAGGTAAAATAACTCAGTTGGAACAACAGCAGAAAGAAATGTCTCTCTAAGATCTTACTGAGAAAATAATTACATATTTTTTCTTGAAACTTTCCTAATTCACCCCTATCTAGATAGTATGATCTGTTATTTCTGTGGCTACCATCTTGTTTGGCATAGTGATGATATGAAAAGACGGACCCAGAGATTTCCAGAATGAAAAGAAAATTTTGTATGCTTTGAACGTGTTTGGAGAGAAAGATTTTTACCATGCATTCACCATTGGTTTGTAGTACATTAATTGAAAACTTTAAAATATGATCGCCTAGAAACTCATTTTAAGCATTCAGCTATCGATTCTACTTTTTAATGGAGTATTTGTTAATTACAGACTCTTAGAGGTCAAAGAAATGTTAGCTCAAACCACACCTTTCTTTTGATTGAATTTCTTGGAAATATTTGATCATTTTGGTTATAAAATAAAATCAACATTCTCTGGGGCATTATTTATCTGTTTCCATTTATGTCTGTCTTATTTTGCATCAGCCCTTTTCTTCCAGAGATACAGATCTATGTAGACAGGTCTGGCAGAGTGTGAGACACCCTGCTCATGTTTACTTGAGACTTAAAAGAGGAGGAAAGGCAATACCTCTTTATGTATTTTCTTTTAACTTTCCTGTGATTAAATGTGTTATGTCAGTGAGTGATAGCCTGACTGAAGGCTCGACTCTTTGCTGGTGTGACATTACTATAGTACTGTCTGGATGTAGGATGGTGGCCTCAACAAAGCAGAATGACTCACAGGCAAAGTTTTATAGCAGTGGCAGAGCAGGTTCTGGAGAGGCTGGAGGGAGGAAAAAGAGTCAGCAAGACTTCTGGAGGCCAGGATGGGTATGGCTGTATGGTCCCCTGGCTGAAGGAGCCTTTCTCTGTGTCTCCTCTTCGTAATGTCCTTACATCAGTCCAACTAAATCTCATCAGGGGTCTGGTACCTCTTCTGAGAGCTCTGCATGGTATGTTGGAGGCAAAACGTGGTGCTGGGTTAAGACTGAGACTTTACCAGTCCCTCACAGTGCAAGCTGCCATACTTTGTTACAAGTGTGGGATTTTTAGCTTCGTACAGCCTTGTTGAGGCCCGCCTCATGCATCTAGACTGCACTGTAGTAACTTCACAGGAGCAGAGATTGAGCCTTCAGTTGTGTTATTCTTTTTTTTTTAGCTAATTAGACCAAAATATTTAAGTATACTGATTTTTATCGTACTGTGACAATGCCAAAAGTGTTTCACGATCTCTTTTTTCTGCTCAGTCACATAAAAAGTTACATTATGTTTTCTGCTTCCAAGTTCACGAAAGTTTGCTATGTAGAAAAACAGAGGTGGTTTGTTTTACTGGATCTCTCTCCTGCTCTTCCTTCTACATTATGCCCAAAATAATTTAGTAACTGGCGGCATATGGGTCATTCACATAAGCGTTATTGCTCTCAGAAGTTGCTAAGTGACAAGATTTTTCGACAGCCAGTCTTGTGATAGTAGAAAATCTTATTGAATTGATTGAAAGTGTCACCTCTGGAATATTGTAGCTGAGTCAAACAAATGAAAACAGTTACAAATAGTGCCAAAGTAAAAAAAACTGTTGTTCATCAATACGAACTTTTTTGTCTCAGCATCTTTTGGAATAAATCTTATGTAGAAAGTTGAGTTGCAGAACAAGTCGGTGCATTAATGTTCAGTTTGCATGTCTATCTAAATTCAATCTCGTAACAAAACTCAGTTATTGATTATTACATTTCTAATTTGCCTCAAGGCTCTTCTACACAATTATGGCAAAGAAATAAAACACAAAAGAATTTTTCTGTGGCAAATTATTCAAAAAATAAAAATAGAACATAAAGCTGAGTTAAATTTATGTTATCCAGCTTTAAATCTAACACAGAGATTTAGCAAGTAGAAACTTTTATGAAAGTTAAACTGTTTAGACAGCTACACTGAAAGTATAAAAATGTAGAAGTGTGTACTAAAAGTAATAGATAGTAAAACCTAATGTGTATTTGGCTTATGAGACTGCCAAGTTCAGGATATCTAAACACTCTTAAAAGTTAGAGTTGAAAATTCCAACTGAAGGGCTTTGCCTTTCATTCCAAACAACCGCCTACTTGGAAAAGGTTTAGCTTTGGATTTGACTCTAGTTTCTACTGCTCATGTCTCTCTCTGGATGTTCAGTTAAGAATCACCTTAGTATTTTTTTATGGTGGTTCATAAATAAGAGTATTTATCCAATGGAGATTTTGTTAATCACAAGACATTTTTTTCCAGGAGAGATATATATAAAAATATTCAAAACATTAATTTCTTAGAAATAAGTATTGAAATGCTTACTGACTTACAGATACCACACAATCAGATGCGATTCTCAGTCTCTTACTGATCAATTACTAAGAGGTGCCAATTTAATTGTACAGGGAGTTGCTTCTGGAGAAGGTTTTTTAAAAAAAAAAAAGAGAAAGGATGAGTTGCACCAATCTGATCAATCAGGTACTCTGCCTCCTGCGTTGTGAAACCATCTATAGAGTTGAACATTTGATGTACTGAAGAGTCTTTGTACTTGCTCAGCTGGTTTTTGTATAACAAAAAAAGACAGAGAGGTGCTCAGAATATTTAATTAGCCCAGTGATTAGAGTATTCAGATGGGACTGGTGATATTTCTTTTTTTAAAATGAAGCTTCCACTGAACAGAAGAAATGAAGTCTGTAATCTAGAATTACTAAAATGTGAGTTCAGATTACTTCTCTAAAATAATAGCTCAGCTCATGAGGGAGTCTGACAAACGCTCCCCTAGAATACCCAGCCTGCTAACTCGAGACCTGGGGAGTGAGAGAGTGAAGTTTCAGATCCCTACTACAGGTATTCAGACATCCATTTATTCTTACATAAATCATTTTGGACTGGGGCTTCTCCAAGCTTTGTTTAAATCATTAGACCTCATTGTCAAAGCATTTCTTCACCTACTTGGGCATCCTAATTTTGGGCTACTTCAGGATTCAGCTTAGAGCAAGGGTCTAAGCTTTAGACTACACTGCTGCAAGCTAATGCTACGCTGTGCAAGCATGTGAAATGGGAGGCTCAACTCTTTCATGGTATAAGAGAAATGCAGCTGTACCTGGGAAAAGTTGATTTTCTAAGAGAGGCAAATTAGCAAAAGACTAACAAATGTCTAGACCTGACCATTTATTTGTGGTCTGACAGATACCTGGTACAAAAAGATATTGTACAATGATGACAGTGTGCAACCTAGGATTAGTTCAGATAGCTTCTTAGGTTACATGGCTTAATGCACAAAACTCAACAGGTGCTGCCGATAATAAATTCCTCTCAAGTGTATTTTTTCAGTTAGTAAAGTTACTAACCAATTATGAAGTGTGTAAGAAATTCAAAAAAGTTATTGACTAATTGGAGAATGTATAATATAGTGAAGAAGGAATCAAACCAATGAATATGAAACACCATGATGCTGTGCTGCCTATCAGGATCAGAAATTTAAGTGGCTTTCTGGTTCAGTTGGTGTCCTACCTGTCACTGATGAAGCTGAGCAACGGTTGTGTCTCAGTGTACCCAGTGTGTCAGCAATGGCTGGGGAAGAGGAGGATGCTGGGAAGAGAAACCAGTACCTTCTAAATGAGGATAGTATCAATTTCTGGGCAGTGTGCTCCCACACAGAAAAATTTAGTATCCTCTAGAATCTCAGGCAAGGAACTTAGACTTCAGTCTCTACTGTTGCCACCAATTAGCAAAGAGTAATAATGGGACTATATGGTGCTGAAGGACTCATTCTGGTGGTGGTCGTAAATATTTAGAGCATATTTTCATTTCTGACAAGAGGTTATCATGGCTAAAGCATTGCTACAGATTTTGTTATGCTTCTGTCTACCATGGTTTTATACTGTATATTCTGTAACAGTAAGCGTGATGAGCATTTAATCCAACAAGTCAATACAGCAAAGGATTTTTTTCCAGAAGTAACTGAATTGGAAAACCTTGTGGCAAAATAGGGAATATATTTCCTGTTGCAGTGAGATACCTCATTATTTATTTGACCTTTCAAAATTGTAGTTGTTTAAAATTTAATGTAAACTTTTAGAGATGTGCTCATACATAGAAAATATAATGAGATCTAGTAATAACTCTAAAACTCGAGGGAACTTTTAAAATATAGAACATACCTCTTAAACACTGATGACCTTTAAAACTTGAAACATCTTAAATGAGCATAGTAAAATTATTGCTGTGAGGTACTGGATGGGTGATAGCTGGAATGTATTTGGTATTTTTGCATGCAAATTTTGGAAAAAAAAATAACATTGTCAAAATATTTTTGAAGTTCCTTGCTTGAAACATTTAAGGGATTTTTGTACTTTGTGTTTTTAGTGCAATGGATTACTCAGGAAATTGTTGAATCTCATCTGCTGCAACCCTCTTTTGAGCCATAGGAATGGAGTTTTCATTCCATGTCCGCTTTGTGTTGCACGCATGTACTTTTAACTATACCATGGTTTTCATATGACAATGACAATAATTATGGCTTTATACAAGTAATAGAAGAGAGTTTTGGGCTGTCGGTGCAAGATCTGTTGTTCAGTCAGATACTCCTTGTCTCCTCCAATGAAAAGGCAGTTTTCTGTGTCTCTAGTGAAGTTGTCTTTCAGGCTGAATGCAGGCCATGGCACGTGCGATTTCAAACTGTGGAAAGGGTAAACATTCAGACTGTAGTCTTTTGGGCAGTTCCACTGGTGCCATGTGAGTAGCCTAATTTCTAAATTAGGTCAGAAAGAAATCCTCCTATAATCCTTATTCTTCTACTATAATTTACTTACTTAAATATGAATGTTTATGTCTGTTGGCTTTTCTTCATTCATTGGAAGGACTTTTATAATTTTTTTGCACCAGGTAAAAGGTTTTTTTCCTGCACCAGGAAAAAGGTTTCCTGAATTTCCTCCTGAAATTAGATTACAGACAGATTTAGGCAGTTCAACTGCATGTCACGCTCATTGCTTTTTGGGTCTGGGAAGCAACTTTATGATCTCTGGTAGATATCTCTAAGAGTATGACCTTTTAAAACTTGCTTCCAGTTGTCCACTAGCTGACTAGTCAGCAAGATGGGAAAGTCTCAGTATACCTTGGCTATATCCAGTTTGGTGTTTCGTCAGCCAATAGGTTCAAATAATTATGAAGTTTACCCCATAAAAATGTATGATATGATTGAGCTGCCTTCCTTTTTCTCTTACCAAGTCGTGTTTGCCCTTCTGAACCATTACAAAAAGATCTATACTCTGTACAAAGTCTTTATAATCCAAAGCTGGATATGGAATTTCCATAATATGGAAACTGGAAATATGAAAATAATATGGAAATATGGTCTGGCCTCCTCTGTAATGAGCATAACTTGAACCCCCTGTTGGAAGTGTTCTGACCTTCAGACTTTGTTGGTTGAGATCTCATTCTTTTTTTCACAGTGTGCAACTCGTCTTATGTCTAATAATTTTTGTAAATTATTGCTAGCATTAAAAATCTCAAGCATCTGTTGTTGTTTCTTTCCTTTTATGGTGTAAACTCTATGTAAATATTAAATGAGAGATGATATTTGAGCCCCAAACATCACAACCAGAGCAGATGAAGGTGAAGGAACTTGTTCCAGATGACATACCTGTTCGGCACCGCTGTTTCCCAGCTTGTTCTCTGATTCGTTAGATTCAGAATGGTCCAACCCTCTTTATGCTGGGACTGACCTGGAGAAGCTGGGGGCAGAGGGGTATTAAGCCAGGATGCGCTGCTCTGATGTACCCACAGCAGCCAGATGGCCTGCAGGAGAGTAACCCTATAAGCTTTACAGCTGCTGTGGTGGCTTTTGGCAGCTCAGAAGGGAGGTAGCGTTTGCAGGGACTGCTCTTACCATCGCACGTGTCGTCTGCCAGCTGGCATCGCCAGGAAGGCATTGCCAATGTGCCTCTGCTTTATGGGCTGCATGGAGTCTGGGCAGGCTGCGGGAATGGGCTGGGCTAGGTTATATGAAAGGGCCTCCAAAACTCCAGGGAATTATAGTGCAACAGAATTGTGCGAACATGCAAAGAAACTGTGCAGCAGAGGAGAGTCTTACTGATTCATTTAGCTGCAGGAATGTACCCTTAGAAGTAGGCCTTAGTAGTTAGATTGCTGAAACTGAGCAGTTGATTTAGGAGAATTTGAAGTAAATAAGACTAGCTTTTTAGATATAACAGCTGTATGTGGTTTGACCATAAGGAAGTAGGAGAATATACTCCCTCCGGTACGTAGCTTTAACATTTTAGCTAACATTTCTAGGGCACTAATGATTTTAAGGAGACCACTGTGCCCTCTGGGAAGCCTGATCAAAACATTTGTATGGCAGTTTCCATTTTAGATGTTGTAGCTAATTTAGCTTTTTTTTTTGTCATTACGGGAAGAAACCACCATGGAAACCATGGTATAGTCTCATTCGGCTTCTGTGTCCTTTCATCCAATAGTCTCTGTCCTTATTTGTTCTATATTCAAAAGGAAATGTCTGCATTATCCCTGTATTATCCTACCCAGGTTTCCTCTTGCAGAGGAAATAGACTTCTATATTGTGGATTTTCTCCACTACTTTCATCAGGAAAAATACTGTAATCAGAGTCATATTAGCCATTGTACTGTCTATTTTCCATCAGTAAAATTTCACTGAACAGCAGACTATTAATACCTGTTAACTTCCTGACAAGAAAGGATGAATTGATATTCGTTATATTGTGTTGCTCACAGAGTCTAATATTTACATCTAAATATTCACCAAAGAGTCCATTAACTGAGAAATTTATTTTTACTTTCTTTGTGAGCCTGCAATGAGACATATTTATATAATGAGGATCCTGTTGCAAGTAAATATTCTATATTTTCTGTTAAAAGGAATGGGGTTTTTTTCTGTTCTAGTGTTATATTTTTAGATGATCTTGTTTCATTATCCACACCTAATTTTTCCCAAGATGGAATGGCTGAAAACTAATCTGGAGTTCGGGATATTTTAAATGGGATTTTCAGCTGAACCTGCTCCTCTGTATGGCTCATCTGCTGGCCTCATGATTGCTAGTGCTGGGTGAAAGCGCGGGACGAAGAACCTACAGTGCAGGTAGGCAGAAGGGAAGAGCAGCTTCATCTCAGCTTAGCGATCTGGTGGTGAGCCAGTTCAGGAAGCTTACTGAGCAAAAAGCACATAACTGAGAGAGGATGAGGAGTGGAGAGGAAGGGAGGACCGTGAGAGCCCAAAATTTAGATTTACTTAAGTTGCTGTGAAACTGCACCCTTAATCTTGCTCTGGGAATGGACTGCTCAAAATATCGGAAAAGGGAAAAGGCTATGTCAGCTTGATTCAGTCTAAATCCACGAGTGCTTTCAGTACAAATTTTAGCGCTGTAAGTTTTCCAAAGGGCAGATCTTAAAATTATCAAAGGGTGGAGCTGGAATATCTCTCTTGACTAAACTTAGGAGAAAAGAACATTTTTTTTTTGTGGTATGAACTCTTAGTCTTTTGCAGTGCCAAATGTACTTGTGGGGAAGACGGGTTAGAATGCAATTACGTTGACAATAGTGAAAAATAAATAATTTTCTGGAATATTTTAGAATGAAAAGATTGTATTGTATGCATGATGGACTTTTTTTACTCTGCTGACTTCTATTAAAGACCATCTATTCACTTTTCTGTTGTGAACAAGGCCATATCCAAAACTTCCCTCTCTCCAAATGTCTGGAAGTTGGGATATCTTTCTTCCTGGCTTATTTTCACAGTTATTTGTTAGCTCAGGTCTCAGATATCTGTAAATCCGGTAACTGCTTTGGGGCTTATTCTGCAGCAGGACTGAGGTGTAGTGCAGTTATTTGAATGTAATGGTATGTGTGTTGATGGGTGGATGTATGGGGAGGATGTAGAAAGAAAAACACAGTTTTCCTCCAGTCCGTGTTCTCTCTCTGACCTGGATCTGGATTTTTTGGTTCTTCTCCAAAGGAAGCTTATTTATTTAAGTGAAAATTTAAGACAAAGATGACTGTGTATAGAAGCAAAAGACTAATTAAAAGAGGAAGAAGAATCTGCTCCAGCTAATTTAAAATAATTGGAAAGATAGGTTTGTTTAGGAAACATTCTTTTAACAATTCTACATCTAATAACTGTAAAATCAATCACTAGATACAATAAAATCTCTGGGAATGGTTTCAAAATGAATGATGAATGAAATGAGAATTCAAAAATAAATAATATTTTTTCAGGAAAAGTTAAAACATTTTTTATATATAATGGTTGGTTTTACTGTAATTACATCAAAATATAAGTCATTCAAATCAGTGTGTATTTGAGTGGAAAATAATTGTGTTTTATATTTCATTGAAGAGACCTGGCAAACAAAATAGTAATTAGAAGCAGTTATCATCTAAACAAAAAGCATCAAAGCCTATACACGATGGATTTTTTTATTCCTGGAGTTGAAAGCAAGCTAGGCAGAGTAATGATTGAGATTTATCCTAGATTAGCTGAAATGGGACTGAAAATTAAAAATGTATGTAGTATAGCTTGAATTTAAAACTCAGATAGAAATTGCAGTATCACTGTCAAGGTGAATTTCTCAAGGCACGATACAGACCAGGCAGCTGTATTGTTTTGCTATGGCTTGAATAATTATTTTCCAACCAATTAAATAATTATACTGTAGTACTGTCTGTATAATGCAGTCTTTTAGTTCTATATTTCACTGCATTTTTATTGTGTTCTCACTTGCTCTCTTAACTTTTTCACTCTTTCAGTCTGTCTTCCTTGTACTTTCTTTTTTTATTTCCTTCAGAAGCAAAACCATCATAAAAAGTACTATTCTATACATGCAGAAATGTACTCAGCAGCAGTCCTCAGAAGTTTCAATACTCCTGTGTCATTGTCAACTCTCCCTTCCTTTCAAGCACATAAGAGTTTTGCACATATAATGAAGGTCAAAAGCTGAGTTCTGATTATCCTTTTTTTTTTTTTTTTTTTCGTCCTTTTTTTTTTTCTTTGAGATACCTGGTAGCTTTAAGTGAGATTAGGATATTAAGATGAGTTTTCTTTTATACATGTGTGTAAATATTTATATATGCAGTTCCTATCTTGACACAGTCACTATCTTGAAGAGTTCCTGGTCTATGCAAAAGTCTAAAAAATGGTATTATTACCCTCATGTTATAAATGGAAAACTGGTACAAGAAGCTCTTGTACAAGGTTGTGTCACAGCTAGGAACACAAGACCAATTCTTTTGAACCCCATTCTAAAACAGTACGCTCACAATTAGCCTTCTTTAGGGCCAGTGACTTTCAAACCTCAAACACCTTTTTGAAATTACTTGTCACTAGTTTCCAGAATTCAGTATTTTGCTTTCATTTGAGGTGCCCCAATGAACTCCTTGAGCCACTGTATGTGGGGCAAGTGGCAGTTTACTCAGGAAGATAAGCAGTTATGTTCAATAAAAAGAAATGGGTTTATTATCTTGAATAAAACAATAATGCAGATAAAACAAAGATGAAGTGTACAGCTAGATCTATCTTTTTCTCACTGAGGATCCCTTTTTCTCTCTCTCACCTCCCACAGAAATGTGTGGGAATTGTATCACATCGTTTGAGTGCTGAAGAACACGCTAGTGAAAATTCCAGTATATCATACTGCGGTAAGTTCAACTTTTTACTCACTTGTCATTGGTTTTACCCCTTAGAAATTAAAGGTGTAGTGAATACATATGATGAAACTGATACTTTTCCAGGTTCCATACTGAATAATATTTTACTTCTGAATTAATGATACAAAAATTTTTTATACCTGTGTTCACCTGTAAAGTTTGCTACTTTTTAATGTTGCACGATGTCTGAATTTTTTTCATGAGCTGGATCCAGTTTCTTTGGGACTGGTATAAGCTTTTTCCTTGAGAACAGTGAAGGGTTTGAATCTTGTTGAGTCTGATGACTCTTATTGATTTGATGTCCTCTAGAAATCTCTTCAGAGGAAAATGCTCTCCTTACAGAGGTAGATTATCTATTTGACCTTTAAGCACCGCATGAAAATCAACTCTATTTTAAATGCAAAAAGGTCACCTGGCAAGAAAAGGGACTTCTTAATGTGTTTGGGAGAAAGCTGAAGTTTTTCTTAGTATTGTTGCTAGAGCTTCACTCTATATTCTGCAGCTTGCCTTGTGGCAGATTGTTTCATTATCCAGCACTATCATTAATCTTTTTTATTATCACCTTAAAAATAAACAAACGATGATTTTGTTATGTTTGACACAAGTAGTGCATTTTAATTTTGTAGATTTGTATTATTTACTTAGAAAAACCGTGTGACGTTTCTGGTTGAAATACTGACATTCAAATATGAAAACACTGTTCAGATATGTGGAAATGGCGTCTGTTGTGCATATTAAACAGTGTGATTTTTATCTCTGCCACGTGGAGCATAGCATTAACTAGGACAGTTGATATTAATGAAGTTGAGAAATAATAACGTCTCATTCCTTTTGATTTAATGAAAATAGTTATGCTGTTCTGTGGCCCATACTGAAAGCAGATCTCTTTAAAGAGCCAAAGGCGTAATCCTGAGTCATATGATGGAGTTATTTTCAGTAACAATGATTGAAAATTCAATTGGTTTGATATTCTACCTCTGTGACTTATTTCTTTATTAAAACTTCTCAGAATTTTATCTTCCTTCTTTATTTGTGTTTAACAGTTAAAGGTAATAATGGTAGTAATGATGATGGATTAATTCAGGCTTATTAATGGGTTTTAGATATATATTTTTTTAATTCTAGAGTGTGGGAACATCGACAGATGACAAGTTATTGGTATTTATTTCTGTTAGTACTATGATCTGAAATCAATGGAATAATCGTACGCTTGTGAAAGTAAAACATGAGAAGTCTTCTGGTGATGTCTTCATTAAGCTTGCAGCCACCGGAATTAAGTTTTTTTCGTTGTTTGGCATTCAAAGCCAAGGAAGACATTGCAGTCCTGGAAAAAAACCCCACAAACCAAAACAGAAATCAACACATAAATGTATGTGTTACAGACATAGGTATAATTGGTCAGTTTTTAAGGATTTGCAAAGTATAACAACGATGTTACTGAACAGAAACAGAGAGTAAAGATTATTTAGAAATTTTTTAGGGGAAATCCAAATAGAGATTTCTTTTATTCCTTGACTCAGGTTTTTAGTTCTCTGTTTTCTCTTTTTCTGTTGGTGTACTTCATAGATGATAAACTGATACATGCAAATAAGAAGAAACAGTGATTTAAAATATACATGTGCAAAACACTAATAACCAGAATTATTCAAGAAATAAGAAGTACGGCAAAAATTTGTAATGGCTATTATTTAATTTGGAGAGTTGTATTTTTTGTTCCAAAGACTTGGCCTAGATTCATTAAGCACTAGTAGTATGTTGATGAAATCTATACTACCATAAGTTATTATAACTTGAAGGCTACTTATTTAGCAATTTTTTTCTCATAGCATATAGGTTTTTTCCTTCTGTTTGCCTGAAAATGACGTATTTAAAGAACAATATGTATGCGTAATAAATGTATTTATTTGAAACTGGCTTTCTTACAGTCTCTGCCTATTTTTAGCCCTGCTCAATTATGATTACTAAAGAAAAGAGGTTCTGGAGACTAGATTTCTGTGAGAGCTCAGGGCGAAAGCGTCATATTTTCTTGCTCTTCCTTGGATTTCATCCAAAGCCAATTCTGTTTAATCTGCCTGCTGCTGCTCTGGAAGTGACATCTGTTCAAATTTGCACTCTTTATCATGGCTGACATGTTGTTTGTGTGTCTGTTTACCCCAAGCCCTTGTTCCAACTGCCTTGTGCAGATAATTTGTGATTTTTTTCCTTTGGTCTATCACAGGTTGCTAGGCATTGAATTGCTGCATATGGAGCTTTGCTATTATTTTTTATTTCTTTTCCTCAGCTTTGCAATTATGTTTTGAAGAACAAATGAGAAGTCTAGATGCAACATGTGTATCAAGAAATATACTGAAGAAGGGCAGATGAGAAGTGGTGTAGGGAATGTGGCAGACAGGAGTATGTATATATGATAACCTGATAAGGAATCTAGTGTGGGGGCTCTGATGTCTATACATCTCTCTTGTAAAATAAATACTGCTTTGTAATTTTAGCCACGTAATTGGTCTTAGGCCAAACGACTAAGTCCAGACCATATTTTTCTGACGTGGGGTTCATATTTGTTTATATACAGATAAAATACTTTGTACTGCAAGAATGGAAAAATAATTAGTTTGATCTTAAAAGCTATGAGATGGCCTTTGAATCAGAACTTCTATTCAAAACTATTCAGTCTGGGTATTTGAATATTTCTTGTTGTTTTGGCTAAATATAGGTTTGCATTTTCGTGCAAATACTGTTTAAAATCAAAATCAAATATGAGATTCTCATTTGGTCACCCCAAGAATGAGATTTAAGATAAATGACATGAAACTTGTGAGGAAGATGACAAGAGCTGTCATCTTTATGTACATGAGGACAAGAATCTCTGTGGAACAACACAATTTCAAACAACATTGCTGTCTACCATACATACTGAAAAACAACCCTGACACAATCTTAAATTTCATAATCGTGGAGCACCACGATATGAGTAAGCTTCTGGAAAGAGGGGGAGGGGGAGGAAGTGAGGATCATTGCCCCCTACCTGCAAAAGCTCACAAAGAAAAAAAAATTTATATTTGCTATGGTATCTACTGAAGGAAGTAAAGTGCTCAAATGTACAAAAATGATTTAAATTGAAAACTGATGTCATTTTGAAATATCAGTGAAAGAAAAATTAATAAAGTAAAATCAGCACAGTTTTCAAATAGCTGGAAATATGTAATGAAAATATCTAGAAAGATTCACATGTATTCCTTTATCAGTCTTTAGTGCTGCAGAAAAGATCACATAAACGCTTCCCACATCCTAAAACGGTAAACTCTCCAGCTGGGTTATTCTTTTTTTCTTTTTATTCAGATTTCTTTAGTTATATGTGCATAACCAGGACAACTAAAAGCTGAAACATGACTTAGTGTTTTAGGACACGGCATTCAGTGTTTTGCAGTGCATGCCTGAATTTGGAGAACACTATGGAGAGCTTCCATTTCTTTCTTCCATTCCTAAGAGTTGCTAAATACTGGAAAGACATTTGTGTTTCCATGGTTGTCTTAGAAGATTTTATGCATAAAATGCTCACCCAAATTCAGGCATGCACTGCAAAACACTGAATGCCGTGTCCTAGAGATCAGAAAGTTATCAGGTGACACTGAAAATGGATAGTCAAGATATATATGAAAACAAGAATAAAAATTCTGTTTGTCTTTGGTCTATTATTTTCCCTTTGTTGTTTGTTTTTGCAAGTCCATGACTGGTTTGCTAGTGCTAATATGGCACTCCATCTCAGAATCATTTAAGGTCAGTATTTGCATTTCGCTTTTCATCTCTCCACACGTTATACATTTTCATCATATGCTCATGATCGTGATAGTTCAGTTGTTTCCACATACCATTCCTTGCAAGCTCTGCCAAATTGTGTTACCTAACACTGAGATATTTGATTTTTTCCCTTTTACTATGTATTTATGTCACCATATATATTCTGTTCTGTCTGCTGAGTGCTCAGCAGAGGGTGGATGTAAAATCCTTACAAGAGCAATATACACAAGCTAATGAATTGTTGATGTTTACACAATCTGACTATTTGATGGATTTTATTATGTGAAAATTTACTCTTTCGTAAGTGGGATTTGAAGAACATTGTAAAAGCAAAGGTTGTGTTCATCCCCTATTGTTCTTTTCACATTCTCAAAACACTAAAATAGCAAAATGAT
>Ga0181612_148377_pt1 | contig 29559 bp, 29 predicted proteins | sample HoacroProtozoa21_FD_119630 | JGI IMG/M metagenome (GOLD analysis project Ga0181612, IMG submission 119630) | Hoatzin crop microbial communities from Cojedes, Venezuel. Combined Assembly of Gp0051906, Gp0051904, Gp0051908 | reverse complement strand
GAGACGAGAAGAGGGGAGGCCGGCCCCGGGGCGGGGCGGGCCTTTACTTTTTTATTCGGTTAGTTGGTCTTTTCCAGTACTTTCCGTCCCGCGTGGAGGATGTACTTTGCTCCGCTGCAGGAGACGACCCGGAAATCGTCGTCGGCGATGTGCTCCAGGGACCGGTAGCCTTCGATGGCGTCGCAGCCGTCCAGCGAGCCGATGTCCCAGAGGACGCTGCCGTGCTCGTCCGCGGCCAGGATGTTGTTGTCCGGGAACAGCTCCCCGGCGCGCTCCAGCACCAGGTAGCCGCCGGAAAAGCGGAGCATGCAGCTCCATCCGGCGTGGGACTGATACACCGACAGCCACTGGTAGAGCCGCCGGCGCTCCTTGAGATGCATGGTGCCTCCCAGTCCCGCGGCCAGGGCCAGAAAGCTGGCAAAGCACAGCCACAGCAGCACCTTTTTCGTCAGCAGGAAAAACAGCGCGCACAGGACGCTTCCGCAGACCATGGCCAGCACGATCATCCGGTCGGTGCGCAGCTGACTGATGCCCGTTTCGATGTGGGCCAGGGAGATCTCCTCCCGGGCCGAGGGCGTGCCCTTTTCCCGGAGGGTCTTCTGCTGGCTGCGGCGGGCATGGAAAAAGATCCCCGCCCCCAGGGCAAGGCCCAGCAGCACCAGCACCGGCGGAAGCCAGCCGTGGGTATCGAAAAAGGGTTCGGCCAGCCGGTCCAGGGTGCCGGCCAGAAAGATCACCAGCACCGCCGCCACGAACAGCAGGAAGCTGTTCCGGGACGGGGAGGGAGGACACAGAAGACAGCCGCCGTCCTCGGGAGAGATGTAGACGATGTTCTTCTTGAGCTCCTCACGGTAAAAGTAGACGTATTCGGTTTGTTCGGTATCCTTCATGGATCAGGACCTTCTTTCCACGGGAAAAATCAGTAGGTAAAGGACCAGTCGATGCCCGTCAGGTCGATCTCCTGAGCGGGATAGGCAAATTCCGCGGCGGTGTTGTCCGAATGATAGTTGACGAAATACACCTGGGTGGAGGCCTCCGAGGAGGCGCAGGTCAGAATGTTGCCGGCGTGATCCATATAAACGATGGTGAGGATGAGGTTGTTCTCCTTCGTCCGGGAGTCCACGTCCGAGGAGGAATAGGTCTCGTCCATCCGGAAGAGCACCGCCGTATGGTCTTCCGTACTCTCGAAGGAGTATTCCGGATTTAAGTTCAGCCACTCGTCCACGGCCTGGCTGAGCAGGGCATCCGTCTGGCTGAGCAGGGCGGTGCGCTGTTCCTCGGTGACCCGAAGGACGATCTGATTGCCCTCCACAAAAGCTTCCGTGGCAAACTGGGGATCGATCTCGTAGGCGCCCGCCTGAGTCGTCACCGCCGAGGCGCCCAGAGGCGCGTAGTCCACCTTGCCCAGAAACCAGGCGTAGGAGCGGGGAAAGCGCAGCTCCGTGATCCCCTCCGGCAGCGCTTCGGCGCTTTCCGCGGGAGCCGCGGTGTCCAGGACGGCCTGGGTCTCCGCCGGCGCCGTGTCGGACGCCGTGTCCTCTCCGGCCCAGGGCAGAGCCGTGCTGCAGCCCGACAGCAGCAGCGAAAGGCCCAGTATGCAAACGATCCATTTATTTTTCATCTGGTTTTTCTCCTGTCTTTCGCGTTGTCATCTACAGAATAACAGACCCGGACCGAAAAGCAACTCCGGCCGGGTCTTTTTGTCGATTTTTTCAGTTCCGCTCGGCGGCGTGGCCGGCTTTGCCCGACTCCTCCATGGCGGTCATGTAGTTTTCCAGCTTGCCGTGGTAGTCCTTGCGCACTTCCTGGATGCTGGAAAACAGGCAGGGAACGCCTTCCGGGGTGAACACCCCCGCGGGGTCCCGGCGGCGCACGGTCTCGTTGACCCGGGTGCGCAGCTCGTTGTTGGTGCCGTGGGAAAAGCCCTGCCAGTTCTGAAGCTCCCGGTCATAGAAAAAGTACACGGTGTCCTTTCTGATGCGTACCCGCATCAGCCCCAGATCCCGGTGGTAGTAGGGAAGCTCCTCGATGGCCAGAATGGCCTCGGAGACCTCTTCCAGCACCCAGGCTCGGGCCTCCTCCCGGAAGCAGCAGACCTCCGCCACGGCGGCGTCCTCAAAGCCCTCCGGGGCCAGATCCGGGTGATCCCGGCAGCAGTTCTTCCAGGCCTCGGCGATCTTCTCCTCCACGGCGGGGTCCTTTCCGCAGCCGGTGCGTTCGAAGTCCTTGTTCGACTCCACCGCCAGACTCAGTCCGCCCTTTCCGTGATAGGAAGGATCGTAGGACACGTCCAGGATCCGGATCCCCAGCTCCCGGCGGCCCCAGGCCTGCAGGTCCCTCAGCAGCTCATCGGCGCTGAGGATTCCGGCGGCCCGGTCCCGGACCGCCATATACTGTGAATAGCTAAGCATTGATGTTTCCCCTCTTTTATACGGCCTGTCCTCAGGCCGCGCAGATGCGGAAATAGCCCTCGTTTCGCACCTCGCCCGAGATCAGCACCTTATGGGCCAGATACTCCAGGCATTCGATGAAGGCCTTTCCGGTCCTCCGCACCAGATCCTCCAGCGCAGAGACCATGACTTCGTATTTGGTGCCGTCGACGAACACGTAGTCGCCGTCGTTTTCGAACAGGAAGCGGACCTCGTGATCCGTTCCGCGGGTATCGATCATTTTCATGGGGGTTCCTCCTGAAAAAAGACGCCGGATCCCGTCCCGGCGAAATCGGGGACTGCCCTTTTATAATATTATGTTAACCATTAGACTGTCAAGAGGCAAGGGCGTTTTTGCCGGGTTCAGAACCGGAAAAAGTCCACATGGGGGTCTCCCGGCTGCCAGTCGCCGTGAAGCTTGAACTGCATGATCATCTCCGAGCCGATGCTGGGGATGGTCTGCTCTTCGATCTCCTCGGGGCCGAGCCACACGGCGGTGTCCAGCTCCTGCGGATCCACCACCGGGGTCGCATCGCCTTCCACGTGGGCAAAGTAGCCGATCATCAGGTTGGCGGCATAGCCCCAGGGCTGGGTGCCGTAGAAGCGCAGGTCCGAGGCGTGAAGGCCCACTTCCTCCAGGACTTCCCGGCGCACCGTGTCCTCGGCGCTCTCGCCGATCTCGCAGAAGCCCGCCACCAGAGCGTAGTGCTTGTAGTCGTGGACGTGGTCGGTGGTCATCAGAAGCTTTCCGTCGTGCACCAGGGCCACGATCACCGCGGGTTTTATATTGGGGTAGATGCTGTGGCCGCACACCGGGCAGTCCAGACGCCGCTCATTGTCCGCGTGACGGAGTTTGGCTCCGCAGGCGCCGCAGTAGCGGTGACCGGTATACCAGGCCGACAGGTGGGAGCCCGTCATCAGCGCATAGCTGCGGTCCAGAGGCCTTCTTGCCCGGGCCTGGCGAAGGCCCGACCACTCGTAGCCTTCCGGCACGCAGGGATCTTCTTCCGTCAGTTTCAGAAAATAATGCTCGTCTTCCACCCGGAACAGGTACTGCAGATCCTCCTGGCCCGTCTCGGCCACCGTGGGAAAGCGAAGCTTGGCTTCGCCCGCGGCGGTGAGCACCCTGCCGTTTTTGAAGATCAGCACCGGGTCGGCCGGCTCGGGGGGCACCGGCCGGTATTCGTTTTTCAGTATGTTGTATTCCATGAGCTCCTCGCTTCGTTTTATTTCATGACGGATTATTCATACCATAAAGAAAAAGAAAAATCCATAGAGAAAATGTTAAAAATCCGCAGACGGGAGAAGCCTCTCCGCCTGCGGAAAAATACTTATTTCGACTCGGTCTGCTTCCATTTGGCGCATCGCCGGGCGATGCGGCGCCTGTGCCGGATGTTCCGGATCAGAAGATAGGCGACGAGTGCCGCCGCCAGACCGATCATGCTCCAGACGGCGTAGGGCTCCACGCCGCCCTGGGTCTTGACGGTCAGCCACAGGGAATCCATCTCCTGGGAGGTCTGCTGGGACAGGCTCAGGAAGCTCTGGCCCCGGGCCAGGGTCTCCTGGTCGGGATAGGCGATGTCGCTTTCCGCCGTTTCCGGATCCATGTACTGCTTGGCCTCCGAGATGGGGGTGGAGTAGCCCAGGTAGTCCAGGTTGCCGCCGGAGATCTCCGGGGAGCACAGGAAATCGATGTAGGCCTCGGCCCCTTCCTTGTTCTGGCAGCCTTTCGGGATGCAGATGGCGTCGATGAACAGGTTGTAGCCCTCCTGCGGGAAGTAGAAGCGCAGATCCGGGTTCTCCTCGGCCATCAGCAGATAGTCGCCGGCGTAGTAGGGAGCGACCCAGGCTTCTTCCCGCTCCATCTTGTCGAAGATCTGGTCCATGACGTAGGCCTGCACCAGTTTCTTCTGCTCCAGCAGCTGCAGGGAGGCCGAACGCAGTTCGTCCGAGTCCGCGGTATTGAGGCTCATTCCCAGCTTCAGCTCCGCGATGGCGAAGGCGTCCCGGGGATTGTCGAACATCAGGATCTTGCCGGCATACTTCTTGTTCCACAGCAGATCCCAGGACCCGGTATCCTCTTCGTCCACGTACTTGGAATTGTAGATAACGCCCACGGTGCCCCAGGTGTAGGGCACGGAGTATTCGTTGCTGGGGTCGTAGGCGGTGTTCTTATACGCCTCGTCGATGTACCGATAGTTGGGGATGTTGGAAAAGTCCAGCTTCTCCAGCATGTCCTCGGCGATGAGCTTTCCGATCATGTAGTCCGAGGGGATGATGATGTCGTAGCTGCTGCCGCCGGTCTTGAGCTTGGTGTACATGGTCTCGTTGGAGTCGAAGGTCATGTAGTTGACTTCGATGCCGGTCTTCTCGGTGAACAGGCGGTTGACGTCGATGTATCCGTCGGTGCCGTCGGAGATGTACTGGCCCCAGTTGTAGACGTTGATGCTCTGGGTGTCCGCCGCGGCGGGGATCATCCCCAGAGGCAGGGCGAGAAAGAGAACCGCGAGGATCAGACAGAATGTTCTTTTCATGCCGTCTCCTCCTTCCGCTTTCCGCCCCGGAAGGCCCGGCGCCGCTCGTGAAAGCGCTTTTCGTCCCGCGCCTGCAGGATGTTCATCACCAGCATCACCGCGAGGATGGTGAGAAACAGCAGCGTAAACAGGGCGTAGATCTTCGGCTGCAGCGGCTTTTTCGTATAGTTGTAGATCTCCACCGGCAGCGTCACGAACTTCGGTCCGTAGACGAAGTAGCTGATGACGAAGTCGTCCAGGGACATGGTGAAGGCCATCAGCGCGCCGGAGACGATGCCCGGCATGATCTCGTGGATGACCACCTTGAAGAAGGCCTGCACCGGGGTGCATCCCAGGTCCAGGGCGGCATCCTGCAGGTCGGGATCCATCTGCTGCAGCTTCGGCATCACCGACAGGATGATGTAGGGCAGGCTGAAGGTGATGTGGGCGATGAGAAGGGTGGTAAAGCCCATCACCGATTTCATCTTCAGCAGCGTCCCCGTAAAGGCGAACAGCAGCGCCAGGGACACGCCCGTGACGATATCGGGGTTTGTCATGGGGATGTTGGTCACGGCCATGGTCAGCGACTGCAGCCGCGGCTTCATGGACCGGATCCCCAGACTGGCCGCGGTGCCCAGCACGGTGGCCAGCACCGAGGACAGCACGGCGATGATCAGGGAGTTTAGCAGCAGGGGAAGCAGCACGCCGTCCCGGAACAGCTCTCCGTAGTTGTGCAGGGTAAATCCCTTCCAGACGGCGGGATCGGTGCCGTTGTTGAACGAGGCCACCGCCAGCACCAGCATGGGCACGTACAGGAAGATCAGCACCAGGATGGTAAATACACGGTTGAAGGTCTTCATATCAGCGGCACCTCCCCGTCATCCGACACCCGGTGGGTGATGGCGATGCACAGGAACACCAGCACCATCAGCACCAGACTCAGCGCCGCTCCCAGGTTGGGGTTGTAGGCGGCCTTGAACTGGCTTTCGATAACGTCGCCGATGAGGGTGGTTCCGGATGAGCCCAGCTTCTGGGAAATGTAGAAGGTGGACACGGCGGGCACGAAGACCATGGTAAAGCCCGAGATGATCCCCGGCATGGACAGCGGGAAGATCACCTTCTGAAAGGTCTGCGCCGGGGTGCAGCCCAGATCCTGGGCGGCTTCCACCAGCCGGTCGTCGATCTTCAGGATCACGCTGTACAGCGGCAGGATCATGTAGGGCAGATAATTGTAGACCATGCCCAGCACCACCGCCGCGTCGTTGCGGATCAGGGGCAGGGGCTTGAGGCCCAGGCCCGAGATGAAGTGGTTGATGATGCCGGTGTCGTCCAGCAGGGACACCCAGGCCATGGTGCGAAGCAGAAAGGAGATGCACATGGGCAGCATCACCAGCATGTACAGCCACCTCTGCTGTCTCTTGGGCCGTCCCGCGATATGATAGGCCACCGGGTAGCCGATGACCAGACACACCAGGGTGGAGATCAGGGCCAGCCAGATGGATTTTATGAAGATGGGCATGTAGGTGCCGATGCGCAGGATGTTGTCAAAGGTGAACTGTCCGGTGAAGGAGTCGGTGAAGGCATAGTAGACCACGATGCCCAGCGGCACCACCGTGAACAGCACCATCCAGACGATGTAGGGCGCGGCAAGTTTCGTCGTTTTCATTCCTCGGCCCCGCCGCTTTCTTCACTCTCGGCCGTGCTCTCCTCGTTTTCCAGCACGTCCTCGGTGATGTCCTCCGGATACAGATCCGGGTCGTTGAGCTCGTCGTATTCCTCGGAATAGGAGCTGTAGTCCCCGAACAGGCCGGAGTATTCGCTGCGGTGCATGATGTGGATGTCGTCCGGGGTAAGGCGGATGCCGATGACCTCGTCCACCGGATGGTAGTCGGTGGTCTGGATCAGCCACTTGAAGCCGTGGAAATCCACGATGGTATCGTAATGCACGCCCTTGAAGGTGACGGAAGTGACTTTGCCGGTGAGCTGTCCTTCCGACTGGGGCACGATGTCCACGTCCTCGGGGCGGATGACCACGTCCACCGGTTCGTTCTTTTCAAAGCCCGCGTCCAGGCACTGGAAGCGGCGTCCGAAAAACTTCACCTGGTAGTCGGCCAGCATAACGCCGTCCAGGATGTTGGACTCGCCGATGAAGTCGGCCACGAAGGCGTTCTTCGGCTCGTTGTAGATGTCTTCCGGCGTGCCGATCTGCTGGATCTTGCCGCGGTCCATGACCACGATGGTGTCGGACATGGACAGGGCTTCCTCCTGGTCGTGGGTCACGTAGATAAAAGTAATGCCCAGTGCCTGCTGGATGCGCTTGAGCTCCTGCTGCATATCCTTGCGCAGACGCAGATCGAGAGCGCCGAGGGGCTCGTCGAGCAGCAGGACCTTGGGGCGGTTCACCAGAGCACGGGCTATGGCAACACGCTGCTGCTGTCCGCCGGAAAGCTGGGAGATGCTGCGGTTTTCGAAGCCTTTGAGGCTGACGATCTCCAGCATTTCCGTGACTCTCTCGTCGATCTCCTCTTCCGGAAGCTTGGCCAGACGCAGACCGAAGGCCACGTTCTCGTACACGTCCAGATGAGGAAACAGGGCATAGCGCTGGAAGACGGTGTTGACCTTGCGCTGATACGGCGGCAGATCGTTGATCCGCTCCCCGTCGAAGAGCACATCGCCTCCGGTGGGCTGAAGAAACCCGCCGATGATGCGCAGCGTGGTGGTCTTGCCGCAGCCGGACGGCCCCAGCAGCGTGAGAAATTCCTTGTCGTTGATGTAAAGATTGATACTGTCTAAAACAGTTTCGTCGTCAAACGCCATGGAGCAGTTGACCAGGCGAATGAGTTCCTTGGACATCTATCCTCCCCCATTTCTTTTCATATTTTCTCTCTCATTTTCAAAAAAGGAACGCGCCGGCTTCCGGTGCGTTCCTTTTAGCTCGCGATTAATGTATCAAGATAAGAGGGGTTTGTCAATAAATTAAAGTAAAAAAGTGGGGCGGGAAAAAAGTTTCGGCGCCCTGCGCAGAACAGGCGGGCCGGAAGAGGCCTCTTCCCGTCAACCTGACGAAACCGAAATGGGTTCAGGACCCGGTCTCGGAATACACCGTCAGATCCCGGATCCAGCGGCCGGAGCGCACCAGGAAAAAGCCCACGACGCATTTGATGAGCTCGGCGCACTGCACCAGAAGATACATGGTCTGGGCCGGCATCCCGGTGCCCCGGGACAGAAACAGCGCCAGCGGCACGGAGACGGCCCAGCAGAACACCGCGTCGAACAGCAGCGTAATGAGGGTGTTGCCTCCGGAGCGGATGGTAAAGTAGGCCACGTTCTCATACCCGTACAGGGGCATGAAGACGGCGTAGATCACCATCAGCCGGGCGGCCAGGGCGCGCACTTCGTCCGTGGTGTTGTAGATCCGGGGAAACAGGGGAGAGACCAGGATCAGCAGCGCTCCCGACGCCACGCACAGCACCAGGGTAAAGACCGTCAGCCGGTGGGAGTCTCTTTTGACCGTATCCAGGTGTCCCGCGCCCAGCTCCTGGCCCAGCAGCACCGCCGTGGCGCTGCCCATGGCGATGAAGGCGATGCCGAAGACGTTGGAGAGGGTGGTGGCGATGTTCACCGCCGCCACCACGGACAGACCGCGCATGGAATAGCACTGATTGAGCATGGTCTGGGCCGAAGACCACAGGGTCTCGTTGAGCATCAGCGGCAGGCCCTTGACGGCAAAGTTCCGCAGCAGATCCGCGGGCACGTGAAAACTGGAATAAACGCCCCGGATGAAGGCGTTGCGCTCCGTGTGGCGGTGGGTCCACAGGGCCACATAGGCAAGCTCCGTAAACCGGGAGAGCACCGTGGCGACGGCGGCACCGGTGACCCCCAGGGCCGGTGCGCCCAGATTGCCGTAGATGAGGATGTAGTTTCCGCAGAGGTTTACCAGCACGGCGCAGAGACTGGCCTTCATGGGGACCACCGTCTCCGAGGTCTCCCTCAGGGTGGTGGAGTAGACAGCGGTCAGAGCCATGGGAAGAAGTCCGGGCATCATCCACCGCAGATACCGGCGGGCCTGAAGCAGGGTCTCCTCCAGACTGCCGGCGGAGCCTCCTTCGTGCAGGAAGGCGCCGATGAGCTTCGGCCCGAAGAGGGCCAGCACGCCGATGCCCAGGGCGGTGAGGAGCACCCCCAGCATCACCTTGGCCCGGAAGGTGTACCGGATGCCCCTGTGGTCCAGCTTGCCGTAGAACTGGGCGGTGAAGATGCCGATGCCGGACAGGCCCCCGTAGATGCACAGATACAGCACGAACAGCAGCTGGTTTACGATGGCCACGCCGGACATGGCGTCGGTGCCGATGCGCCCCACCATGATGTTGTCCAGCATGCCCACGAAGCTGGTGATGCCGGTCTGGATCATGATGGGCACGGCGATGCGCACCGTGCGGTGCAGAAAATGCCGGAGATCTGACCGGCCGGTACGGTAGAGCATAAAACGATCCTTTCTTTCGTAAAGAGCCGGTCCCGGATCGGACCGGCTGCGACCATGATAGCGCAGATCTTCCCCGAAGGAAAGACCCTCTGCGCGCCGGGGCGCGACTTGCGCAATGGCTCTGCGATTGATATAATTAACATAATCATGCTCCGGCGTTTGGAGGCCGGAGCCCGTCCGGCACTCGGACGGAGAACAATACGCAGCGCGCCACCGCGCGCTGAGGAGGAATGGAAAATGCTGAAAACGAAAAAGAGAGCGGCGGCCCTTCTTCTGGCTGTATGCATGATGCTGATGCTCTCCGTGGGCGCGCTGGGCGCCAACGAAACGGAGGAGACCGACGTCTCCGTGCCGGGCACCGGCAACGTGCTGGTGAGCCTGAGCGGCACGGCCGCGTCGTCCGACAGCGAAAAGCAGGCGGTGCTCAACTTCATAAACGCCATCCGCAAGGCGGCCTACGAAAGCGGCGAGCCCAACCCCGCCTACTGGCTGTACGGGGACTATAGCGCGCCCAAGTATCTGGATCCTTCCATGTACGAAGACCTCAAGTGGTCCGAGGACATGGAGCAGATCGCCCAGATCCGCGCCGCGGAGGCCATGGTGGTCCAGGGGGAGACCCGGCCCAACGGCCAGGAGGCCGGCACCCTTACCAGCTCCGGCTCGGCGGTGTCCGACCGGGAGGACCTGATGTGGGCCTACGGCACCACCGCCACCAACGCCTCGCTGTCCAAAATGGTGCAGCTGCTGTGCGGCACCTACGACGACAGCAGGGGCGAATACAGTGAACAGACCAGCTGGCTGTCCGGCCACGGAGACCCCACCCAGGAGAGCAGCTACAAGCACTATGCCGAGCTTATCAGCCCCGACTATCACTATGTGGGCGTGGCCTCGTTCCGCATGGACAATGTGACGATGCAGACCCAGAAGACCGCCTCCGACGGCACCGCGGGCGACGTGCAGAGCAGCGAGAACAAATCCGTCATCTGCGCGGTCCAGGAGCTGTCCAAGGCCGAGACTCTGGATGAGGACTTCCGGGATCTCAACGGAAGCTATACCCAGAAGATCGAAGTGAGCGCCGACCAGATGGCGGCCATGGACTTCGCCTCGGCCAAGTCCCGGATGGCCGTGGGCGACCGGGAGAATTTCGGACTTCAGTGCACCCTGCGGGTGACCCTGTCCCCGAACCTGTCCACCACCGGCTCCAGCCGTCTGGTGGGACTGCTGCTTCCGAATGTCGGCGTCTATTCCGGCGCCACCTGGCAGTCCAGCGCAGCGTCGGTGGCCTCCGTCAACAGCCTGGGTGATGTCAGAGCGCGCGCCGAAGGCACCGCCGTCATTACCGCCGCCGCCGGAAGCCTCACAGCCCGGCAGTCCGTCACCGTGGGCACCGGCTCCGGCAGCACCGGGACTTCCGACTACGGCGACTGGTTCGACGACATCACGCCCGACCAGTGGTTCTACACCCCGGCCAACTACTGCGCCAGCCGCGGCCTGATGAGCGGCGTGGCCGACCGGGTCTTCGACGGCAACAGCACCGTCAACCGCGCCATGGTGGTCACCACTCTCTGGGCCATGCAGGGCAAACCCGAGCCCCAGTCCCTGACCACCTTCAGCGATGTGCCGGAAGGCCGCTACTTCACCGACTCCGTCAGCTGGGCCCATGAAAACGGCATCGTGGACGGCTATACCACCGGCGAATACAAGCCCATGCAGGCGGTGACCCGCCAGCAGCTGGTGGCCATCCTGTACAAGTATGCCCAGAAATACGGCCTGGACACCACGGCCAACGGCGACCTGACCCCGTATACCGACACCGGCGACATCTCCGTGTACGCGGTGGTACCCCTTCGCTGGGCCATCGGCCACGGCATGATCAGCGGCGCCACGACCACCACCCTCGATCCCAAGGGCAACACCACCCGCGCGCAGCTGGCCACGATCCTGATGCGCTTCGACGAGAACTTCGGAAGCTGAGGCGCCCGGGATATAACTTCACAGAAGATCGAAGCTCCGTCCGGAACCGACTCCGGACGGAGCTCTTTGCTGCGCTAAAACAAAAAAGTAGTTGACATAATTTGTAAATGGGAGTATATAAAGGAATTAGTTTTGTCAAAGAAAGGTGCGTGGAAGCCATGACGCTGGCCATTCTCAACGGGACCCTGGTGGACCCGAAGAACAAGATCCATGAGAAAAAGAACCTTTATATAGAAGACGGAAAAGTCCGGGATGTGACGGATCTCGTCCCCCAGGCGGACCGGGTGCTGGACGCGGAAGGGAAGATCGTCTCTCCGGGATTTATCGACATCCACATGCATGAAGACGAGGTGCTCCCCGACGGGACCATCGATACAAACGACGAAACGGCCATCTTCAACTGCATGCTCCGGCAGGGCGTCACCACCGCGGTGGCGGGAAACTGCGGTGAGAACCGCTACGACCCCGCGGAGTATCTGGATCTGATCGACCGGCAGGGTCTGGCCACCAATGTGGCGATGCTGGCGGGACACGAATACATCCGCAACCGCTGCTCGACGGCGGACAAGTATTCTCCGGTAAGCGACGAGGAGCTGTCCCGGATGGTGAAGCTGACCCATGAGCTGCTGGAGCGGGGCTGCTGGGGCCTTTCCTACGGCATCCGCTACGTGCCCGGCATCGACGAGAGGGAGCTTGAAATGACGGCGGCCTGCGCCACCAAGGACGACCGCATGGTGGCAAGTCACATACGGGACGACGCGGCCCACGTCTTCGACGCCGCGGACGAATTTCTCACGGTGATGCGGGATCTGGAACTCAACGCCGAAGTCTCCCACATCGGCTCCATGGCCGGCTTCGGCCAGATGGAGGAATTTTTAGAGCAGATGGAGCGCTACCGCAAAAGCGGCCTGCGCGTCGACTGCGACTGCTATCCCTACGACGCGTTCTGCACCGACATCGGATCCACCACCTACGACGACGGGTGGCTGGAGAGATATCAGTGCGGCTACGACGTGGTGGAGCCCTGCGAGGGAAAATACAAAAAACAGCGGCTCACCGAAGAGAGCTTCTTTGAGGTGCGCCGGGAGCATCCGGAATACCTGTCGGTGGCCCACGTCATGCGCCCCGAGGAAGTGGAGATGGCGCTGTGCAGCGACCACGTGATGATCGGCAGCGACGGATCCATGCACCGCGGTCAGGGACATCCCCGTGCCGCCGGCGCCTTCCCGCATTTTCTGGCGGAGTATGTCCGCACCGGAAAGCTGACGCTGGACGAGGCCGTCCTGCGCATGAGCGTGCTGCAGGCCGAGAAGCTGGGTCTGTCGGCCAAGGGACATCTGGGCATCGGCGCCGACGCCGATCTCGTGATCTTCGATCCCGACACGGTGTGCGACAGGTCCTCCTTCGACGACCCGATCAAGCCGCCGGTGGGTATCGATTTCGTGGTGGTCAACGGTATCGTGGCGGCGGAAGGACAGCAGATCGTCTGCAAAACGGCCGGAAAGGCTCTCCGCCCGTAAATAACATCTGAAGCAAACAGAGATCCGGAGGATCCCGGGACAGTTCGTCCCGGTCCTCCGGATCTTTTCATAGATCTTCCCAGGAAGCGCTCCCGGCGGTGTGCCGGGGCAGGGTGCGGACGCTCACCGCGTTCCCCAGCCGGGCATCGTCCCGGACCTGCGCCGTAACGGCCTGCTTCCTTTCCGGCGATGCCGGACTTTTTTGAGTGCCGGTGCCCCGGGCGGCAAAGGCCGTCAGCAGGGTCACCGCCAGAACGATCAGCACCAGCAGTCTCCTCCTTGTTCTTTTCATCCCACGCCTTCTCCGTCGCTCTGCAGGGCCTCGCTCAGCGTCCCGGCGGCCCGGCGCTCCAGGTATTCCGCCAGAGGAAGATTGAAGCTGTAGCCCTCGGAACTGTAGAACTGGACCGTGACATCGCCCACGGCCGCGATCTGCCCCAGCTGCTCCTCGTCGGGCAGCGCGTACAGGGAATACAAATAGGTGGGGGCGGAAGAGCCGCTGCTTGCGGACTGGTCGTTGACCACCGCCAGAGAGCCGAAGATGAAGCCGTCGTCCTTTTGCCGCCGGTAGAAGCCGTCGATGGAGCTTTTCCGCAGCTGCCGGAAGACCTCTTCGGCCCGCTGCTGCTCTTCCGTCTGCCCCTGCGTCGGAAGAAAGGCGCTGGCATAGACCGTGACACTGTCCATGGACAGAGGATCGGATCCGCCGTCGGCAAGAAGTGTGGTGTCCTGCCCGTCGTAGTTATAGTAGGACTGTCCCAGATCCGAGGCCGCCACGGTGGCCGAGAAGGAGTAGGTCGTGGTCTGACTTGCGGTCCTGTACCGGTCGGCCAGCCCGAAGCCCCGGGTGGCAAAGCCCCCCAGACATACCGCCAGGGTCAGCACCGCGGCCGCGGCGTAGAAGATCACGCTCTTTCCGGAGATCCGGATCCTCCTTTTGTAGACGAACATCACGCAAAGGAACATCGCGAAGAACACCAGGTAGAAAAAGCACAGACCCAGGCTCTTTTCTCCCGCCACGGCGGCGCCCAGCAGAAGAAGGGCCAGTACCGTGTAGGTGCCGATGAGGAAGGGGTAGGCGAAAAATCCGTCGGAGAGCTGACCGGCCCGCTCGGCACGGCGGCGGACAAACTGTCCCTGAAGGGCCAGACAGGCCAGCGCGCCCCAGCACAGAGGCAGGATCAGATAAAGAGTCTTCAGGGAGGCGCTGTTTAAAAGCCCCTGTCCGTAGTGGCACAGCCGCGCGGCGTTCCAGATGCCCATGCCCGGGGCGCTCAGCCACAGGACAAAGGGCAGAAGATCCGACAGATCCTGGGTGTTGCCGGCGATGAGCATCCAGCACAGATTGCTCAGCACCGCCAGCAGCGCCAGGGGCAGCAGGGTATACAGGATCATGGCGATCACGCCGTCGAAAATGTTGTTGGCCAGCAGATACAGCAGCGTGTTGATGCACAGCAGAGACGCCGTGGTCACCGCCGTCACCAGAAAGAACTGCAGATAGATCTTCGCCGGCAGAAGAGACCCGGAGACCAGGGCGGTAAGCCCTTCTCCCAGCGCATAGAGCACCAGGCATCCGACAAAGGCGGCCAGAAGCGAGGTGTTCAGGATCCGGCGCCGGCTCACCGGCAGACAGAACCACCGGTCGGCGCTGCTCTTGCGGTGCACGAAGGAGAACATCAGGGCCGGCAGCAGGAAAGAGCCGGCCAGACACAGGCCGAAGCCCAGTGCCAGACTCCGGACCGGCACCGCGGGATTTTTCATTCCGTAAAGGGGCGTTTCCGCCGCCGGCAGTACCATCAGGCACAGAAACAGCGCCGAAAAGAAGATCAGCAGCAGCCTGCGGCTGCGGACAAGATAACCGAGATATTTTCCGCTCATGCCTTCTCCTCCTTCCGTTTTTCCACTTCATAGATGAAAAGCTCCTCGAAGTTCACCGGCAGCCGGTCCAGGATCAGCGGATCGAGGGCCTGAAGCTGCAGAAGCACCGTCTCCGGGTCTCCCCGGATCACCAGCCTGCATACCTTGCCCTCCTGCTCGAACTGCAGCACGTCCAGCTCTCCGAAGGCCTCTCTCGGCGGCACCTGAGCAAAGGCCGCCTGATACTTGTTGACCTGGGCGCGCTCTTCCAGCAGATCGCCGCCGCTGAGGATCTTTCCGCCGTCCAGGATCCCGAAGGAATCACAGATGTCCTCCAGCTCCTTTAAATTGTGGCTCGAGAGGATGACGGAGACCTCCTCGTCCTCCAGCAGATCCGTCAGGGTCTGCTTGAAGTGAAGCCGGGCCAGCGGCTCCAGACCGTCGTAGGCCTCGTCGAGCAGCAGCAGCTTCGGGTGCACCGACAGGGCCATGAGAAGAGACAGGCGCCGCTTCATGCCCTTGGAAAGACCGGCCGCGGAGGCATCCTCCTCCAGTTCGAACATCCTGCGGTACTTTTCGAAGGCGGCCTCGTCGAAGCCTTCGTACAGCTCCGAATAGAAGGTCTTCAGCGACGACACGGTGCATCCCACCGGAAAATACGGCTCGTCGGACACGAAGGCGATCTTCTCCCGGACGGAGGGATCCCGGAAGGGGTCGCTTCCGTCCAGCAGGATCTGCCCTCCGTCGGGCTCGTACACTCCGGCGATGAGCCGGAGCAGGGTGGACTTGCCGGCGCCGTTGACGCCCACGAGTCCGAAGACGGACCGGTCGGCCACCTGAAGATCAAGTCCGTTCAGGACCGGGGTCTCTCCCAGGTCCTTGGATAAATCGGATATGTTCAGCATTCTCTCATTCCTCCCCGTAGATCTCGTCGAGGGCGCGCAGGATCTCCTCGCGGGAGACCCCCGCCTCCTTCAGCGGCCGCAGCACGGCCTCCGCCCGGAACTTCTGCCGGTCGGACGACTCGATGCTGGCCACGTAAACACCTTTTTTGGGCATGTTGTAGAGCACCCCGTCTTCCTCCAGCTCCCGGTAGGCCTTGGCCACGGTGTTGGGATTGATCCCGTTTTCCTGGGCCAGCTGGCGCACCGAGGGAAGCTTCTCGCCCGGCGACAGCACCCCCGCCTCGATAAAGCGGAGGATCTGCTGCTTGAGCTGTTCGTAGATCGGGTCCTTGCTCTGCAGATCCAGAAAAAACATGTTTCCCTCCCGTTTCAGGATCCGCCCCGGCAAACGCACCCGGAGCGGAATCTGTATTAACTGTACTAACTGTATCACCTGTACTATTTGCTGTCAAGAGCGGAGGCCTTCCGGGGGAAAATTTATTTTTTCGTTGAAGATCCAGCAAAAAAGCCATTAAAATGTATTCTACTATTATTTAAAGGCGGTTGACGGGAGCGGGCACAGGACCTACAATCGAGATACACGCAAAGATCACACAGTCCGCCCTTTCACGGCGCGGACGGCAGGGGGATCCATGAAGGACAAAACAAGAAAGATCCTGATCCTCGTCTTCATTCTGATCCTGGTGGGCATGGCCGCGGAGATCGCCGTCTACATGACCTATCATCTGATGGGGCATGTAAGGGACAGCGAGACCAGCATCGGCACCTCGCAGGTGTATACGGAAAAGGAGATCCGCGACGCGGCGGAGGACGTGGAGGACTATTTTAAAAAGAACTTCGCCGGATGCAAGCTCAGGTATCTCAGCTATGACGAGGACCGGACCTGGGACGAGCAGCTCCGGTGGGCCGAGAAGTACGGGGAGGAGCAGGCCATCATCCTGTATTCCGAGTACGTGCCCTATTACGTCCAGCGTCTGGGCTCGGCCGAACCCATGACGGACTTCCGGTGGATCCTGACACGGAGCGGCGGCAAATGGACGCTGCGGGTGTGCGGATACGAACAGATCGACAGCTAGACGATAAGTCATTCGAATAAACAAGAAAGACCGTCCGGCGGACCGCCGGACGAACGATGAGAGGATGCCGCGATGGCAAAGAAGAACGAACAGTTTCATAACGGACCGGAGGAGAACGGCTACCAGGTGGTGGCGGTCTCTCCGGATCTGCTGAAATACGCCGGCCAGTGGCGCAGGGAAGTCCGGGACGAATTCACCACCTGCCTGGAGCTGGCCCGGGAGGGCGACGAGCAGGCCATGATCCAGATGGGCATCAGCTATCTGTACGGCACCAACGGCGTCGGCAAGGACCCGGACCGGGCCTTCCGCTGGTTTTCCAGGGTGCCCGAGGAGAACGGGGCCGGCCGGTACTGGCTGGGCCTGTGCTATGCCGCGGGCATCGGCGTGCGCTGCGACATGGAAAAGGCCGCGCAGCTGTATCAGCAGTCGGCGGACCAGGATTATCCTCCCGGCCAGTGCTATCTCGGCATGTGCTACGAGAACGGCCACGGCGTGGTGCGGGATATCCGGAAGGCAGCGGAGCTGTATGAGCAGTCCGTGCAGGCGGGCTATCCGCTGGCCATGCTGAACCTGGGGCTTTTGTACTTCAAGGGCCTGGGCGTGGAGCAGGACCGGGACCGGGCCGCCCAGCTGTTTACGGAATCCGCGGAATGCCGGGTGCCGAAGGCCCTTTACATGCTGGGTCTGTGCTATGAGCACGGCTTCGGCACCGAGCACAACCCGGACCGGGCGGCGATCCTCTACCGGGAGGCCGCCCAGAGCGGAGACCCGGAGGCGCGGTGCGCGCTGGGTCTGCTTTATCTGGAGGGACGGGGCGTCCCGAAAGATCCGGCCAAAGCGGCGGAACTGTTTACGGAATCCTCCCAGAGCGGATTTCCCAGAGCACTGTATTATCTGGGAGAATGCTATATGAACGGGATCGGACTGGAGAAAAACGAGAGCAAGGCCTTCAGCTGCTATATCGTGGCCTCCCAGGCCGGACATCCCGATGCCCAGTACATGGTGGGCTACTGCCATGAAAACGGCGCCGGCACCCGGAAAGACGAGACGCGGGCTCTCCGGGACTACCGTCTGGCGGCGGACCGGGGAAGCACCCAGGCCATGGTGCGTCTGGGAGAGATGCACGAGATCGGAAAAGGCGTACGGAGAGACGCTCACCGGGCCGCCCAGCTCTACAAGACGGCGGCGGACCAGGGAAACGTTCGGGCGCTGGCCAATCTGGGGGCGCTGTACTATACCGGCACCGGCGTGGAAAAAAACGACAGACGGGCCGCGGAGCTGTTCCGGGAAGCCTCCCGGAAAGGCAGCAGCACCGCCACCTATTTTCTCGGGGTCTGCTACGAGAACGGCACCGGGGTGCACAAGGACCCCGTGAAAGCCGCCAAGCTCTATCATCAGGCCTCCCAGGACTGCCCGGAGGCGGCCTGTGCGCTGGCCATGTGCTATGCCGCGGGCACCGGCGTGGAAAGAAACGCGGTGAAATCCGCCATGCTCTACAAGCTGGCGGCCGATCAGGGCAACGCGGAGGCCCAGTACCGTCTGGGCTGCCTCTACTGCGAAGGAAACGGGGTGGAGGCCGACGCCAAAAGAGCGCTGGACTGCTTTACCAGCGCGGCCGGACGGGGACATCCCTCGGCGGGCACCCGGCTGGGCTTCATGTACGAACGGGGCCTGGGCGCGGTAAGGGATCTGAAGAGAGCCGCGGAGTATTACCGGAAGGCGGCCAAGTCCGGGGAGAGCACGGCCCAGTACAATCTGGCCAACCTCCTGTTCTACGGACGGGGCATCCGCAAGGATCTGGTGCAGGCCTTCGAGTGGTACGAGAAGTCGGCGGCCCAGGGCAACGCGGAAGCGGCCTGCCAGGTGGGCTACTGCTACGAGAAGGGTCTGGGCACCCAGAAGAATCTGCTGAAGGCTTTCGATTATTACAAAAAGGCCTCGGAGGGCGGAAGCACCGCCGGGACCAACAACCTGGGATACATGTATGAGCGGGGTCTGGGCACCCGGCAGGATCCCCTGCGGGCGCTTCAGTGCTACACGAAGGCCTCCGACGAAGGACTGCCTCAGGCGAAATACAATCTGGCGAGCCTCTACGAACGGGGACTGGGCGTCAAAAAGGACCGGAAACGGGCCGCGGAGCTGTACGGTCAGGCCGCCGACGGCGGCGTGGAAGAGGCGTCCAAAGCCTGTGCGCGGATGGAGCGCCGTCACCGCCGGAAGGTGCGGAGCGTTCTTCTGGGCACCGGCACCGTTACCGCGGCGGCCGCGGCGGGAGCGCTGGTGATCCGGCGCCGGCTGCACCGCAGATAAAAATTTCACATCCCCGGATCTCCCGCGAGTTCCGGGGATGATCTCGTTCCGGCGGAAAAGCCGGGGAAAGGGGCAGACTCATGGAGGAAAAGAAGGACCGGCTGGACCGGCAGTTTGCGTTTATCCGGGAGATCGACCGGGAAAAGCTCATCGGGCGGCAGACCTGGCTGGCGGACGGGTCGAGAAAGGAAAACGACGCCGAGCATGCCTGGCATCTGGCCATGATGACGATCCTGCTGTCGGAATACGCCAAAGATGAGATCGATGTGCTCCGGACCGTCACCATGGTGCTGCTGCACGACATCGTGGAGATCGATGCCGGAGATACCTATGCCTACGACGAAAAGGCCAAAGAGAGCCAGCACGACCGGGAGCAGGCCGCGGCGGACCGGATCTTCGGGCTGCTGCCGGAGGACCAGGGGACCTCTCTCCGGACCCTGTTCGAGGAATTCGAGGAAGGAAATACGGCGGAGGCCCGCTTTGCCCATGCCATGGACAACCTTCAGCCGATGATGCTCAACGACGCCGCCGGCGGCAAGGGCTGGATCGAGCACGGCGTACACCTGAGCTGGCTTTTAAAGCGAAACGAGTGCACTCCGGAAGGGTCTCCCGTGCTGTGGGACTGGGCAAAGGAGAAGATCATCGGGCCCAACGTGGAAAAGGGAAATCTGCTGGATGACGTGACGAAATAAGAGAAGGAAATAAAAAAGAAAAAACCTATTCTCCGAGTGAACGGCAACCCGTTAAGAAGACAATAAAATTAAAGAATTTTTACAGCCAGCAACTGTGTTGCTGGCTGTTCTTATGCAAAGCATCCAGCTGACGTTGTCAGTGTCGGAGATATTGTAGATGTTAAGATCCTTTCCCTCGATGAAAAGCGAGAACGAGTCTTCCTTTTTGTGGAGGATGTATTTTCGGATGAGATTGTCAAAATCAGCAAACCTTTTCATCAATAATCATATTTGGAAAAGTTGCGATTTTTTGTTTTGAATTTTCTAAAACAAGGCAATGTATCACGGCTTGTGACTAGGAAATTGAATAAATTCTGATTGGATTTTTGTGCAAACTCACAAAAAATCTGTTTTTCATGATTTTCATGTCACATTTTGAGTCTGTTTTGGCGTGTATATAGTAGAACCGTCAAAGGCAATGATTTAGATACCATTGCAATGCAAAAACGGCTCAACATATTAAAATTAGAATATGATCGCATTCAAGGAAGGAGACGAGGCCTACAAGCTTTCATGACATGAACGTAATTGTTGCTTGGAAAAAGGGGGGATAATGTATAAGTAAATGATGCAATGGAGTAGTTTGTAAAAAAAGACGCGAGTAGAAGAAAGGAACAAAAATGAAAACAAAAAAATTAACTAGCTTTATACTGACGGTAGCCATGGTTTTTGGCTGTTTATCATTGCTTCCAGCAAAAGTAAAAGCATATTCTCTCAACGGCAGGCGTATTACTTCAACCCAGACATACATTCCATACAGTGGTTTTGGCAGTACAACGATTACACATTTTAACCATGCAATGTATCAGTGGAACCATTATTCCGGTCAAAACTTAATGAATAGAAGTTCAACCATTACACATTCTCGAACAGACTATCCGAATGACGATGGAAAGAATTATATTTATGCCAAGAACACTGGTACGACCGATTATGTTGGTCAAACAACAACTTATTATAATACTTCGACAGGAGTTGCAAAATCGTCTGATATTAACTTAAATATGTACTACAGTTGGGCAAACAGTGCACAACCTGGGAAATTTGATGTTTGGACCGTGTTCCTGCATGAAACAGGACACGCAGCAGGAATGGGACACAGTTCCAATTCTTCAGCAGTGATGTACCCCACTGTAAAACGAAATCATTTAAACAGATCGCTAACCACAGATGATATCAATGGTATAAAGGCAATTTATGGTACATCGACAAGCTCTGCCAATAATCTCCTGATCGATGATTCTTTAGACACCATCGCAGAAAAAAGCGGTACACTAGTAGACTATACAATCGAAGAGCTTATAAGCGATTCAAATTTGATTATAAGAGCAAAATTGAAAGATGCTTCGGAGACTTTTCAGATTCAATCTGCCGAGGGCGAGGCCATAAGTAATTTCACGGATTATTATTTTGAGATTGAAGAAATTATTGCGGGAGAATGCTCTGATGACACTGCAGTAACTGTAAGGATTGAAGGAGGAACTGTGGATGATTTTAAATTGATAGTTGACGAGGCACCGGAAGTTCCATACGATAGTGAAGTCATATTGTTCCTGTATAAACCCAATATGGGTTCTGGATTCAATACTGAAGGGGACTATTATTATATTCTTGGTTTAAATCAGGGCATATTTGTTAATTCAGCTGAGAAATACTCAAATGATTCAATGTACTGCAATGAGAATAACGATAAACTCACAGTTGATGAACTGAGTCAGATGATTTCCAATAGCAAAACCCCTGCAGAAGGGGTAGATATGTATAATGAATTTTTGGCTAATGCGAAAGCCAATTTGGAGGAAGGAGTTATCACGGAAGAGGCATATAATGAGATGGTAAGTCTTTCAAGAATATATGCAACTAAACTGGATTGATAGGAGGAAAAATGAAGAAAATAAAATATATCATTTTATCAATGGCCATGTTACTGATGTTTTGCTCGTCTGCATTTGCAATCGAGGCATCAAATGGGGCGGAACCAGCAATGGTTACAAGCTATCCGGCGTCCGAAGAGGCTACGGCACGGTACGAGCAGGGTGCCGAATATTGTATGGAAAAAGGATACATGGTCGGGACCGGCAAAGATTTTGATATTGACGAACTGGTTACCCGTGCGCAGATCGTGCAGACCCTGTATGCCAAAGAAGGGAAGCCTTCCACTGAAAAGATACAGAACAACTTTACCGATGTTCCGGAAGGAAAATGGTATTCGGAAGCGGTAAACTGGGCGGCCTCGCAGGAACTGGTCGCCGGATACGGGAACGGAAAGTTCGGCCCGTCGGATATTCTTACCAGAGAGCAGGTCGCGGTGATTCTGTATAAATATGCGGAATATAAAGATCTGAATCTGGATATCCGTGTTGCGGTCAGTGACGGAAACACACACAGCTGGGCTGAAAAGCAGGTAAACTGGGCACTGGGCAACGGAGTTCTTTCCGGGACGTCAAGAGGCATTGCACCGAGAGGAGCCTGCACCCGGGGAATGCTTGCCGCTGCATGGCAGGCTTTTGATGAAAACGTAGAACAGGCCGCGTAAAACAGAAACACACCCGAACATACAAAAGACCCTGTCCTCAAAAAAAGAGGACAGGGTCCGTGCTTTCTGACCTGGAAGATCTCACGAACCGGCCCGGCGCAGCGCCGGGATCTTATAGCCCGGGAAATATTTCGATACGAAGGCCACATCCCGAACCTGGAAGCGCTTTCCGTCCAGGTAGTTTAAGATGCCGGCATCGGATTTGAAATCGAAGACCAGCCGGTAGGAATAGAGGGCCTGCCGCTTTTCTCCCCAGCGGCGGTTGGCGGCCTCCTGACCGTATTTCCCGTCGCCCAGCAGGGGATGCTTGCTGTGGGCCATCTGGGCACGGATCTGATGCGTGCGTCCGGTGAGAAGATGACATTCCACCAGGGACAGATCGTGACTGGTGGTGAGGACCCGGTACTCGGTGACGGCGGTGCGGGCGCCCTTTTCGGGCCGGTCCTTCACGAACACCCGGTTCTTGGCGGCGTCCTTGAACAGATAGTTTTCCAGCCGCCCCTCTTCGGGACGGGGTCTGCCCAGCACGATGCACAGGTAGTACTTGTCCACCTCGCGGCTGCGGATCTTCTCGTTGATGATCCGGAGGGTCTCGGCGTTCTTGGCGGCGATGACGATGCCTCCGGTGTTGCGGTCGATGCGGTTGCAAAGGGCCGGAGCGAAGCTGTTTTCCTGCTTCGGATCCCATTCGCCCCGGTCCAGCAGATAGGCCTGGATCTGGGCGATAAGGGTGTTGTAATCCCACTGCCCCGCGGAGTGGCAGAGCATGCCGGGCCGCTTGTCGGCCAGCAGGATGTTCTCGTCCTCGTACACCACGTGAAGATCGGTTTTCCGGATCTTCCGGTAGGACTCCTCTTCCTTCGGCTTTTCGAAGAATTCGTCTTTTATGTACAGCCGCACGGTGTCGCCTTCCTGCACCCGGTCGTCCCGGTGAGCGCGCTTTCCGTTGAGCTTGATGTCTTTGGTCCGGATATATTTCTGGATAAGGGAGTCGGGCAGGGCCGGCACCGCTTTTGAGAGGAAGCGGTCCAGACGCTGTCCGGCGTCATTTTTGTTCACGATAATCTCTTTCATGTCGTTTATTATACGGTATAAATTTTTTATTGACAAGCACCGAAGCATCCTCTATAATATCAAGGCGACTTGAGAGGTGTATTATGCGTATCGATCTTACTAAAATCCTCGACAATCCCGGAGAAAGTCTGGGTTTCGAGTGTGATCTCGAGCCGGAGGATCTCCAGTTCGAGCAGATAAAATCGTATAAGCAGAAACCTCATGCAAACGGTGTGATCCGCAACACGGCCGGCGTTATCGAGCTGACCGGAGAACTGGAGGCACCGATGGTATGCATCTGTGACCGCTGCACGGCCGAGTATGACCTGGACAAGAAGGTCCGGCTGGAAGCGACGCTGTCGGAAGACGAGAGCGACCTGGAGGATCCGGAGATCTTTCCCATTGAGGAAAACGGTGTCGATGTGGACGACATCGTGAGGACACTGTTCGTCCTGAGTCTGGAACCCAAGTTTCTTTGTTCGGAAGACTGCAAAGGGCTGTGTCCCAGCTGCGGGAAAAATCTGAATGAAGGACCCTGCGGATGCAAAGAAGAAACGGATCCAAGATGGGCTGTGCTTGAGCAGCTTTTGGACGATAAAGATTGAGATGAAATGACGGCTGCTCAGAACAGCTAGAAAACAGGAGGTGTCGAACCATGGCAGTCCCAAAAGGAAAAGTATCTAGACAGAGACGTGATAAGAGACGTTCTTCCCACTGGAAGCTCACCGCTCCCAATCTGGTCAAGTGCCCGAGCTGCGGTGCACTGATTATGCCACACCGCGCCTGCAGCAAATGCGGAAAATACAACGGCCGCGATGTGATCAGCGTCGAAGACTAATGAATGATCAAAGGGGGAAAGGTCCGGACCTTTCCTCCTTTTTTCTCGTGAACAATGACCCGACGGAAGGAGGCAGCACATGGACAACGTGATCCGATCCATCGACAGCGGAAGCCGGATGAAGCACCACGCTTCTCCCGGAGACGTCATCGTATCCATCAACGGCAACCCGGTGCACGATGTGCTCGATTACAAGTTCTATTCCTACGATCCGAAGCTGACCATCGTGCTGCGCACCCCAGAGGGCAGGGAGAAGACCGTCCACATCCGCAAGCGCGAAGGCGAGGACCTGGGTCTGGATTTCGAGACCTATCTGATGGATGCCCCGCGCTCCTGCGCCAACCGCTGTGTGTTCTGCTTTATCGACCAGCTGCCGAAAGGCATGCGGCGGACCATGTACTTCAAGGACGACGACGCCCGGCTGAGCTTTCTGCTGGGCAACTACATCACCCTGACCAATTTTTCCGACCGGGAGGCTCAGCGGGTCATCGACCTGCACATCTCTCCCATCAACATCTCCGTACACACCACCGATCCCGAGCTTCGGTGCGAGATGCTCCGCAATCCCAACGCGGGAAAGAGCCTGGAGCTGATGCACCGGTTCGCCGACGCCGGCATCACCATGAACTGCCAGATCGTCTGCTGCCCGGGACTCAACGACAACGAGGCGCTGGACCGGACCATGCGGGACCTTGCGGACATGTACCCGGCGGTGCATTCCGTTTCCATCGTGCCGGTGGGTCTTACCAAGCACCGGGAGGGGCTGTATCCTCTGAAGGCCTTCACCCCGGAGCATACGAAGGAGACCATCGAGCAGGTGACGGCCTTCGGCGACGAGTGCGTGGAAAAGTACGGCAGCCGCATCTTCTTCTGCGGCGACGAGATGTATCTGAGGGCGGGGCTGGAACTGCCCCCGGATGAATTTTACGAAGAATACACCCAGCTGGAAAACGGCGTGGGGATGCTGCGGCTTCTGGAAACGGAGTTTCGAAGCGCCCTGGCTCTGGCGGATGCGCCGGACGGCGTGCCCTTCTCCGTGGCCAGCGGCAAGGCGGCGGCCCCGCTGCTGGAAAAGCTCCTGGCTCTGGCCAAGGAGCGCTTTCCGGAGATCGACGGCCGGGTGTACGCCATCGAGAACGACTTTTTCGGACCCGACATCACGGTGACGGGCCTGACCACCGGCCGGGACCTGATCGCCCAGCTGAAGGGACGGGACCTGGGGCAGCGGCTCCTGATCTCCCGGTCCATGCTGCGCCGGGAGGAAATGGATTTTCTCGATGATACGAAGCTGGAAGAGGTATCCCAGGCTCTGGGGATCCCGGTGATCCCCACGGAATCCGACGGATTCGAGCTGTGTGATGCCATGTTCGGGATCCTGCCGGAAGTGGAGATCCCCGTCCGACAGGAAGAGACGGAGGAATACTACCGGTACAACCCGGACCAGAAAAGAGGTTAACTATGTCAACGAAACCACTGATCGCCATCGTCGGCCGGCCCAACGTCGGCAAGTCGATGCTGTTCAATAAACTGGCCGGACGGCGGCTGAGCATCGTGGAGGACACCCCGGGTGTCACCCGCGACCGTCTCTACGCCGAAGGCGAATGGCGCGGCCGGAGCTTCGATCTGGTGGACACCGGCGGCATCGAGCCCCGCACCGACAGCGAGATGCTGATGTTCATGCGGGAGCAGGCGATGATCGCCATCGAATCGGCCACCGTCATCGTGCTGGTGACGGACCTGCGCACCGGCGTCACCGCCGAGGACAAGGAAGTGGCCAAGCTCCTCAAGCGCTCGAAGAGACCGGTGGTCCTGGCCGTCAACAAGGCCGACTCCATCGGCGCCACGGATCCCGGAGTCTATGAATTCTATTCCCTGGGACTGGGCGACCCCATTGCCATCTCCGCGGTGCACGGACACGGCACCGACGATCTGCTGGACGCCTGCTTCGAGTATTTCCCGGAGGCCGAGGAGGAGGAAGAGGACGACGACATCATCCGTGTGGCGGTGATCGGAAAGCCCAACGTGGGCAAGTCCTCCCTTATAAACTACATCCTGGGTGAGCAGCGCGTCATCGTTTCCGACGTGGCCGGCACCACCCGGGACGCGGTGGACACTCCGGTGGAGAACAAATACGGAAAATACGTGTTTATCGATACGGCCGGCATCCGGCGCAAGAGCAAGGTGGAAGAGCGGGTGGAGAAATTCTCCGTCATGCGCGCGCACCTGGCCATCGAACGGGCCGACGTATGCGTCATCATGATCGATGCCCGGGACGGCGTCACCGAACAGGACACGAAGATCGCGGGCCTGGCCCACGATTCCGGCAAGGCCAGCATCGTGGTGGCCAACAAATGGGACCTGGTGGAAAAGGAGACCGGGACCATGGAAAAGATGCGCAAGAGGATCCTGGGGGATCTGAGCTTCATGAGCTATGCCCCGGTGCTGTTTACCTCCGCCGTGTCCGGCGACCGCATCGACCGGATCTTCGAACTGGTCAACTATGTCTACGAACAGAGCAACATGCGCATCAAGACCGGCATGCTCAACGACGTGCTGGCGGATGCCACCGCCAGGGTCCAGCCTCCCACCGACAAGGGCCGGAGACTGAAGATCTACTACATGACCCAGACGGGTGTCTGCCCGCCCAATTTTGTGGTATTCTGTAACCGGAAGGACCTGTTCCATTTCTCTTATCAGCGGTATCTGGAAAACCAGATCCGGGCCACCTTCGGCCTGGAGGGGACCCCGATCCGCCTGGTGATCCGACAGAAGGGAGACAACACGAAATGAGCAATGCGCTGCTGTCGGCGGCGGTCGCCGTCATCGCCTATATCCTGGGCGCCATCGACACTCCGGAGCTGTGCTGCCGGAAGTTCATGGGACGCTCCCTGCGCTCCTACGGCCGGGGACAGGCCCGCTATGAGGCCTTCTGGCGCGAAGAGGGCCCGGTGGGCGCTCTGAAGGTGGTGCTGCCGGATGTCGTGAAGATCGTGCTGGCCGTACTCATCGGCGGCTGGCTTCTGGGCATTCAGGACCATGCCCTGACCGGACGCGCCCTGGCGCTGTTCTGTCTGGAGATGGGAAGGATGTATCCGATCAATCACCGGTGTCTGGGGACCCTGGGCATCAAGGAACTGCTGGTGGGCATGTTCGTCATCAGCGGTCCGGCGGGCTTTCTCACGCTGCTGGTGTTCGCCGGCGTCATATGGCTGACGAAATATCTGTCCCTGGCGGGACTGGCCGCGGCGGCCGCGGCGGTGCTGGGCACCTGGCTTCTGGCCCGCGGACCCATGACCGTGGCCCTGAGCGCGCTGCTTCTTCTGATGATGCTCATCCGTCATTCGGGACACCTGCGTCACATCCTGGAGCACAAGGAAAAGAAGCTGACGCGGCGCACGGATCTCAGCTATAAATTCGACGAGGATTTTTAAGGAAATCCCTCTGAAAAGACAAAAACCCGGAATTCCCGAGGGATTTCCGGGATTTTCTTTGAAACTGTAGAATTTGCTACTGTTCAGCTCCGGAAAGACTTATATAATAGGCATGCAAGAAAGAAAATAACCTGAAAATATAAAAGAAAGACATTCACCTACAGGGAGGAGAAGATATTATGATCGAGTTAAGAGATGTCTGCTTTTCCGCGGAGTCCGCGGGTGTTAAAAAAGACATCCTGAAAGACATCAACCTGAAGATCGACGAGCGCTTCGTGGCACTCACCGGACCCAACGGCAGCGGCAAATCCACCATGGCCCGGCTTATCGCCGGCATCCAGCAGCCCACCTCCGGACGGATCTTCTACAACGGCGAAGACATCACCGAAAAATCCATTACGGAGCGTGCGCAGATGGGCATCTCCTTTGCGTTCCAGCAGCCGGTCCGCTTCAAGGGCCTGACGGTCAAGGATCTGGTAACGCTGGCAGCGGGCAGAAAGCTGTCCACGGCGGATGCCTGCGAGTATCTGTCCGAAGTGGGACTGTGTGCCCAGGACTACGTCAACAGGGAAGTGGATTCCTCCCTGTCCGGCGGCGAGATCAAGAGGATCGAGATCGCCACGATGCTGGCCCGCAGCACCCAGCTGACTCTGTTCGATGAGCCGGAAGCCGGCATCGACATCTGGAGCTTCGGCAACCTCATCGACGTATTCCAGAAAATGTACGAGAAGGTCCAGGGAAACATCCTGATCATCTCTCACCAGGAGCGCATCCTGGATATCGCGGACCGCATCATCGTACTGGCCGACGGCGGCATCGCCGCGGACGGCACGAAAGACGAAGTGCTGCCGGCACTGGGCAACCAGCGCCCCAGCGTCTGCCAGGTACTGGTAGACAAAGCCGGAAAGGAGGCCTGAGATTATGCCATTAGATCAGATCCAGAAACATCTGCTCAAGGAAGTTGCCGATCTTCACGGCATTCCGGAGGGAGCCTATAACATCCGCGCCGACGGCAAGCTGGCCGGAAGAAACACCACCGCCAACATCGATATCGTGACCAAGGAAGACAAGCCCGGCATCGATATCATCATCAAGGACAACACCGTCAACCAGTCCGTGCACATCCCGGTCATCATCGAGGAGACCGGCATCCAGGACATGGTATACAACGACTTCTTCATCGGAGAAAACTGCGACGTGGTCATCGTGGCCGGCTGCGGCATCTCCAACTGCGGAGGAAAAGAGAGCCGTCACGACGGCATCCACACCTTCTATGTGGGCAAGAACTCCAAGGTAAAATACATTGAGAAGCACTACGGCGAAGGCACCGGAGACGGCGGCCGCGTCATGAACCCCACCACCGTGGTGGAACTGCAGGAAGGTGCCTACATGGAGATGGAGACCACCCAGATCAAGGGTATCGACGACACCATCCGCACCACCGAGGCGAAACTGGCCGACAAGTCCCAGCTGGTGATCCATGAGAAGATCATGACCCACGAGAAACAGAAGGCCGTGTCCAACTTCTCCGTGGATATGGACGGCAAGGACTGCAGCTGCAACCTGATCTCCCGCGCCGTGGCCAAGGGCGACTCCTATCAGGAGTTCAACTCCATGCTCAAGGGCAACAACGCCTGCGCCGGACACAGCGAGTGCGACGCCATCATCATGGAAAACGGCAAGGTCGTGGCACAGCCCGCGCTGACCGCAAACGACCTGGATGCCAGCCTCATCCACGAAGCGGCCATCGGCAAGATCGCCGGCGACCAGCTCATCAAGCTCATGACCCTGGGCCTGACCGAGCAGGAGGCCGAAGAGCAGATCGTGGCAGGCTTCCTGAAGTAAGGAACCGCCGCGTCGGAAAACGAAAGAACAGACGGGAAGCGCCGACCGGCGCTTCCCG
>Ga0181612_172933_pt1 | contig 29572 bp, 21 predicted proteins | sample HoacroProtozoa21_FD_119630 | JGI IMG/M metagenome (GOLD analysis project Ga0181612, IMG submission 119630) | Hoatzin crop microbial communities from Cojedes, Venezuel. Combined Assembly of Gp0051906, Gp0051904, Gp0051908 | reverse complement strand
AGGAAAAAAAAAAGGGAGGGGGGCGGGCCGGGGAAAAAGGTTGAAGAAAATTTTTGTTTCCCCATTTTATTTAGAAACACTTGTAATTTCCCTGTCCTGGGTATTTTACGCCCCCCCCCCCCATCCCCATACACACAGAATTCTGTGTTTGCATTTGCACAGAAATCGTGGCTGTTTCCTTCAGAACAAGTAAAACCAAAGCCAAGCTGGTTATGTTTTAAACAGCTAATGCATTAACTCCTTCCTTCTCTCCCTCATTGTTTTATGTGAATTTTATCCCACCTCTTGCCAGGACAGTAAACTGTGCTAGAGATACGGACGCTCAATTTGACATTGAATAAAGATGAAGAAAGCTCCATCCTTGGAAGATGGACAAGGAAGAAAACGGCAAACACTGACAAACCTCCTTACCCCTGGATCTGAGGCAGATACAGTGCAAGACGATTTCTACTTGCCTCAAATTATAATGGCAACAAGGTCTTAAAATAGCTACTTAACTAAATCAAGGCCATTTTGCTTGGTTTTGTTTTGGGTTTGGTTTTGGTGTGGGATTTTTTTTGTTTGGTGTTTTTTGTTTTTTTTTTGGTGGGGGGCATCTTTTGGGGGTTTGAAATGTTCCAGACATTGTCCAGTACTTTGTCCCCGACGCCAACCGCATTCGTATGAGACCGAAAGGGGATTAACTTGTGAACTTTTAAAAATCAGAACTTAAATGAGAGGCAAATCTAGGCCACAGCTCATTGTGGGAACCGTTTCTTAAGCAATTAAAGCGAGAAGAAATTCCTCGCAGCCTTTTTCCTTAAAGCAGCTTTCTGAAGGATTTAAGGAGGACTAGTGTCCGGTCCATCAAGAAAGATTTAAACTGCACAGTGATATAGAAAATCTCCACTTGCTCTTATTTAAAGGGGCACTATCACCATTTCCATAAGACCCTTGACATTGTTTCTTTAATCTTGTTTATAAACTTAAACAGATTTTAAAAGTGTTTTTTTTCTCTTCCCAGCCTCCTTTTTTTTCCCATGCATTCATTGAAAATATATTTGATGCAGTATTTGAAAAGAGACCAAAACAGGCTCACTTCTAAGGATTTTATGTTACTAAAAAGTCTCCAGCCACAGCTTGCTACATTTCTCCTTTTGCTCTTGAAGGTTTGGAGGAAAGCAAGATTAGTGGGAAGAGAAATTTATATTTATTTTCCTCCGGGGTCAACTATACAATAAAAGTTCCTTTCTCCCCAAATTAGGGGGACACAAAGCACTTTTTCCCCCCCAAATCGACTCAAACCTTCATGCAACTTTTGCAGTTTAGCACATTTTCCCTTGGCTGAGAGCAGAAATATATCCTAAGCAGCCTCCTGCAATGTCAGGTTTCTTTCTTTTATTCCCTCTCTTCTCCTTCTTTGGCCCACTATATTTGAGCTCTCTCCTTACATCCTGGCTAGTTCCTACCCGCATTTAGAGGTCAGCCAGTATTTCTTACAGTTTTTCCAATTTGAGCTACTTGGCAAGGTTTTCTGTACAGCATTAAAAAAATACCTGCTAACCTTATCCAGCAAAACCAGTTGTTCCCTCTTAAGTCTTAAAAAGAAGAAGGGGGGGAAAAAAAAAAGAAAGTGAACACCTTGGAGTCACCAAAGCTTTTGGTGCTTATAGCTAATTAATAGTCCTAATGATATTTTTCCAAGTCCATGAATACATTATGTTTGCAATCCAAAAAGGCGTTAGCCCCATTCAAGGGTACTTCAACATCTGCTCATTTAAGGGCAATTAATCATTTTGATATATGGTTTAAAATTGACTGCTTCCAAGGGACTTTTTTTTTTGACAAGAATAACAAAGCAATTTGCCAGGAGCCATCTTCTGGACATGTTATTAGCAGAGCCTTCATCTTAAAGAGGGTTTAAAAAAAATCCTCAGGTTTAGGTACCTGCTTTAAAGGGAACCCAACACCTTCCCTCTCCCACTTGCTTTCTGACACTTCCTCCAATTTTTCATCTCACCTTTCATTCCTCTAACGAGAGTTAGAGCTCTCTTCCATCTTAGACCTAAAGTTTATATCTTGATTGTTTATAATTTTGTCCCTCGAGGAGAAGGTGAGTTGAATATCACGAAACACAGAGCAAGCTCAGCTCTGCCTCCCGTTTCTGCTCATCCTTAAGTGTGACAATAACTAGTTTTACGTGTTTGAGTAAAAATGCTTCATATTCCCTCATTGGCCTCATCCTTCTCTCAAACACAGCTAAGGGAATTTTTTTTTTTTTTGCTATTAACTGCAGTTTATAAGTGTAATAAGCCTTTCCTTAGTTTAGCCTATTTTTAAAAAAAATACCTGTAAGGAATCAAATCTACCAAGAGTATTAGGTGAGAACAGCCAAACAGATCAATTTTTTCAGCCTCTGGTTCCTGGTAAAAGAGTTAACTGAGAGAATGTAAAGGGGAAGTCTCTCTCGTGCAGGGAATTTAAAGTGTAGTTATGATGGGCAGATCTACTTAGTTATTTATTCCGTGAATCCCAGCTGGGTTCAGAGACTCCTGCCGAACTGGGGGCCTTTTCTAGCCCAGGAGCTGCAGATGAAGTGAGAAACAGGAGGGCATCCAGGGCAAAAAGAGATTAGCGGGAAAGGTGATGAGAAAAAGGCAAATAAATAGCGGAGTGATGTGCCCAGCACCGCCTCCAGCACCAGGGGCAGAGCTGGGAAGAGCGGCCTCGCTTGGCCGGGTCCCTGCCCTCCCGGGAGCGATGGCCTTTGGGGTCCGGATTCCCGCGGGGACACGCCATGGCTGGACTGCTCTGTCTCAAAGGCACAGGTGGTTTTCATCCTTTCTTTTCAAAGGCTGCCTAGAAAGAATCAGCAAAAGAGAAATATTGCAGTAATACATCAGAAATGTTCCTATTTGGTTTCAAATGTTATTAATTTTCTTTTTCCAACTTGATGCACCAAAATTTGCCTGTGCATGAACACCTGGGTTGGATTCAGAGCCCTTTATCCATGGCTTTGCTCTGGTCTTGGACCGTCCAGTGCCTGAGCTACTCCTTGTCCTCATCCAATCTTTATCCATCAGTCTAAACCCAGGGGAAGTGTTGTTGTTTGCTCAAAAAAGGTAATCTGGAATTTGAAGCCACCCTCAAAATAACCAAATAACCTGGAAAAAAAAAGCCAACCAGGGAAGAGATGTGGGCCATTCTGATTTGACTCTGCTGCCGTGGTATGTTGCAGTTGTAGTCTGGGTATGAAACATCTCCTTTCCCTGCTGAGGATGGGGTACTTTGGCACACAACATCTCCCCGGTCACGTGGGGGAGATAGCGTGAATGGGAGGTTGGACCATCAACCACCAGATGGCCAAAATGACCTCTGGGTAGCTCCTTGGTTTCGAGATCTTCTGACATAAATGTTCCTCCTCCATGAGGCTTGACTAATGACAGTTTAATGTCATTCCAGACCACTAGCCTTTGTATTTTGCTGAGAATCTTTTATACAGAAAAAAAGATGATGAAACACCTGAAAATGCCCCATTGTTCAGTGAAGTTCATGGTTCAGAAGGGCTTGAACACAGGCTGAAGGTTCAGCCTATCTTCTGCTGCCAGAGGAGGAACTGTGGAAGCCTGATCTGCCCAGCCCCTTTGTGAAAGGTAGGCAACGTGGTGTCTGGTTTTTTTTGTGTGTCTGTCACTCCCATGGATAAATTTAGGGGAAAATAATCTCTTGGAACTTTATAATGATCATACTGAAACCCGGCGTGAACAAATGCACCCACCATCTTCACAGACATCCTTTATTGCCCAGGTCCCTCTGCGATTTTAATATTTTCCACGCTTGTTGGGTGCACGGTGGGATGCTGCCTCTCTTCTCATAGGCATTTCCTCACCAGAAAATGCCTTTACTTGCTTCTTTGAGAAGTGGGGAGCTTTCCACGTGGCCACTGCACTCTGGTTTGTTATTTACACCCTGATGGGACTCGTGGAAAGAAATCTGGGTGCGGAGGGAGGCTGTGATAGGTATGTTACAGCTCCTGGAGCAGGTTCTCCAGCTCATGGAGTGCTGGAAATGTTATCCAAGAGGAACAGAAACTCCAGTGAGTTGCTTAAATTCAGGTCCTGCCTATGGGCTTGGCACGGAGATACTCTGCTTTTTTTAGCTGGAGCCCCATCCCGCGCAAGTAGCAGAGGAAACTCAGTCACTGATTTGCTTGCCTTTGGAGCACCCCAGGATTCAGGCAGCTGCCATTAGCTGTGCAGATATTTAATGTGTTTTTTTAAGAACAGAAGGTAAGTCCATAAGAGGACTTGCTTTCTTTGGTAATGACATGATACGCCTACCTGTGTGGGTACAGGTAATTTAAGAAGTTGGAGGTAACGAAGGAGTCTCTGACCCTGGTTTTCCTGAACACTTAAGCCCTCTGTTTCCTTAGCTGAGGTCTAACTCTGCTCCGTGGGATGCTCTGAATCCAGCATTGCTGTCTGATGTGGCTTATGCTTCAGGGCACTGATTCTGCTTACCCGTGGGAGAGAGATTTCTCTTGCAGCTTGCTTGTATCTAAGTGTGGACCCAAGGCCAAGGTATATCGAGAGCTGGGTTATCCCAACCTCCTGTCACTGAAACCAAAGGAGGGCTTTGCCATTGAGGTGGAAGATCTAGCCCTTACCTAGGACATCAGACCCAGAACTGGATGTCTCCAACCATCTTTCCGGAAAGAAGTCCAAATATGTCTCATGCACATCAGTGCAAGCTCTGCCTGTCCTGGCAGTGAGGCTGGGCGCAGTTCAGCTCTGTTTTGCTGATGTAAATCCAAACTAATTTATTCAAAAGCTATGATATTTATCTAGATTTACATCATCTAACACTAAGTTTGGTCCTTCGGTAATGGATACTCAAATGCATGACTACTTTTATTCTGTACCTACCTCTGAGCAAAATGACAGATATGTTTCCTGGGGGATAAAATCCATCTCCCAGGCACCAAGCCGGGCTAGCCGTGTTTTCCGCAGGAGAAATTTGAAGGACACAAGAAGGCTGGGGAAAACCCAAGTCTCCTTCCCAGTTCAGGAGTGTGGCACCGTGGCCACCTCCACTAGCACTTGTGCGATAGGGGCTCCAGCCCCTGTGCTGTGTTTCGAGCATCCAGAGGAAGTGTTTCAGCCCAATTTCCCTCCACTGGTCCCCGTTGAGGGGATGTGTTGGTTGCAGGCACCAGCCAAGCCGACCCACCATGACACCATCTCCTGTGCCACCCCACCGCTGCGGTGGGTTTCTCCGAGGTGGGGACAAAGGTGGGGAAGGAGCAAAGGAGCCGATCCCCACTCAGTTTTGTATAACACATGACATGAAATATGTTAGCTAAACACCTTATTAGAAATGATTTGTCATCCCTCTGCCTCTCTCAGCTGCATGTAACTCTATCTCCAGACTATTATAGTATCAAATATATTTTACAAGAGTTTTACCTATAGGTGACTTGCTCTTCATTACTGGATGTCGGCAAAATCAATACTTTAGTAACCAGAAGATCATTTATTTTGCTTTTTGATACATTTTTCAACAGTGGGAGAGCAGCTAAACCCTGCAAAGCTATGATTAAGAGCCACAAACTCTACCTTCCTTTCCTTCTCCCCCTCCCAACTCATTTATTGACTTAAACAGATAATTTCCAAACCCAGAACATCATCCTGAACAGCCACTGTTGGTGCAGAATTTTCTTTTTTTTTTTTTTTCCCCCTCCCTTGCAGACAGATAATTCTTTAAACTTGGGTAATTTCAAGGGGGAATCAACTTAATATAAATGTACCTGTCACTGGTTGAAATAGAAGCAGATTCTGGCCTTTCAGTAAGGCCACTTCTGCGGTCCCACACTGGGGAAAAATCAAAAATTGCTGGGAACTGATAATGCATTCCTCCAGCTCTGCAGCCCTGATGGAGTTCAGTCAGGCCAAATACCTCGACTGCTTTTATATGTTTATTTTACCTTCTGATTTATTTTGAAGGTCGTATGATGCAAAGATATTGGAGACAAAATGCTTGTTTTTTGAGGAGGTTTGTCCCTGAGTCACAACACTCTGCTGCTGGTGAGTGCCCTGCAAGGGAAGGAAAACTCAGCCTTCAGATGCACAGCAGGCAGAAACAGATGACTTCTGTATCCCACATCAGCCTGGGGTTTTATTCACCCTCCTGTGAGGGAAGGGCATTACCCCACTCAGCGGTGGGGAGGAGTGGCCAGGCACCCGCAAGGGCGAGGAGGTAAAACCTTCCTCCAGAGGAGCAGCTCTTCAAGCATCTTTTTCCCACCCCAGGATGCACTTCCCACCCACCCCACCACCTCTAGCCACTCTGCAAACTGCTGGTCCAATGACACTGGGTAACGTGGTCGCTTTGGGCTCAGCCAGCCCACGCAGGGTCCCATCCCCATCTCATGCTCATTTCCAGCAGTGGGAGCAGGACGCCAGCTTTAAGAGCTTCCAAGTCCATAGGGTACTATCTGCATCTCCCACTTTGTGAGCTGCTGCAGAGGCTTTGTATCTGTGTTTCACCCCAACACAGGGAAGGAAAAGCCTTGGGCAACGTACCAGCTTGCACATCTGAAGGTAGCAAAAGGGAGCAGGAGGGCTTGCTATGACAGCTGATGGATGACTTTTGTGTCTGCCCCTGAACACACCACCCTTCTATGGGGAAAATACAGACTAAAATATTCCCACTAAAAAAAAAAAAACAGAAAGAAAGATGGATTCAGTCTTGAGGTTGGTCCACTCTGAATTTGAATATTTGGAACTTTTTTTAACAGTTGCAAAAAATGTATTCACAAGTCAAGAAAAAGAAAATGAGATTGTATTTCCCAACGGAGCATTGCTGTCAGAGAGCTGTATTTCTGCCATGTGGGCCACGCTGGTGTGGTGTTTCTGGGAGACTACACCTCCCAAAAGGCAATGTGCTTGTAGCTAGTTGGCTTTTTTGGTGCATCAAGGGAACCTGCTTGACCTGCAGTCCAGCACGGAAAATTCAGCCTGGTTAGAAAGCAGGAGCTGTAGGAGAAGAGCTGAAGCGGGCTGTAAAGCCCTAAATGTGTCAAGGAGACATGGAAATTGTTGTTTAATTTTCTTATGACAAAGCAAAGGGAAAATCAAAACAGCACAGATTTTCAGAGCAGTGAAACCTTATTTTTTCCCCCTGAAAAATGTGATGCTTTGACTTTTCCAAATGTACTTCTTCTGCCCTCCACAATTGCTATTCTGCAGGAAACATGAGATGTCCAGTTTCTTTAACCCTATTTCAGACCAAAGAAGTGTTGAAACTTCTGGATTTCCCTCTGATGGGTGTTATGAACTTCACTTGGCTCAAGATGTTGCTGTTATTTCTGATTTCAAACCTGAGAGATCAAATGAGGAAGGGGCCATCTGAGGAGTCAGGGAAATGAAAACACGGCTATTTAAGGGAGCGGGCTTGCGGCAGGGCTGAGCGTGGCTGGAGCAGACCTTGGCTCAGCATCGGCGTCCGGTCGAACTGAGCCTGGCTACTGAGAGCCCATGGAGTATCTCCCCTGGCTTGGAGAAATCTTGCTTTATTCATATAATACCACTTCCATGTTGTTCTTTGTGGGTTTTTTTTTTTTTTTTCCCCTCAAATGCTGATGGTATTCATTAGTCATAATGGCTTAAAATAGGAGAATTTTCCTAATGTACTATCATGGGTATTTTTCCTGCATGAATTCAACATCGCTTTGGTTTTAACAAAGCTTCTCAACCAGGTGTTGGGTACCAAGTCAAACAAGCAAAGTTATTTGCTTAAAGTCATACACGTGCACATATTTGTATACCCATGTTCAAATACACACACAGATGCATGTGTATAACCTACACTCTCCAGACTATACTATTTATCCCCTGAAATGTCTTTTGATAAAGTCACAGACTCAACTTATTTATCAGAAAAATCTGCTATAATAGTCTGCTAGTGACAAGAGGGCTTTTTAGCTTTCATTTTAATGAGTATTACTTCTTTTAATGAAATCTAATTTCCTGTTTTGAAGAGAAGAGACTGATTCCTTCATTCCATGTAGGCAAGGATGCTTCTTTTCTCTTTCTGGTACAGCTACGTGGGGTCACACACATGAGGGCTTGCAAGGCAAGAAGCCCTCAGACCTTAGAGCCCCATGTGGTGCCTCACATGTATTCTCACAGCTGTAGGTATTGAGGCCCGACCCTGTGTCCCCCAAAACAAATAAAAAGCAGAAGGAGGTACATCAGTCTCCACAGGATGGAAAGAAGTTGCCTGTCAGGAGTTTTGTTGGATTCGAGTTGTGTTTTGTTGTTTATTCCTGCCACTCATTCCTGCTTTTGAAATGATCTTGTCGTGCAGGAGAGGCTGGCAAGAGGAAAGCCCCTTTGTGTTTTGATTTGGGTGAGGTAAATCTCCTGTACGTATAAAACCTCAGGTTTCTGGAGGTTCTCCACCTCCTGCAAAAGAAGCAGGCAGTCCATTAATGCTTAGAAGGCTTGCGGTCAGGGGAAATGATGTGCCATCACCACTTGGTGCCCGGTCTTCATTTCTTTCTATTTTATTCAAAGCTGTTTTTCAAGGATATTGTTACGTGGGGCTTTTCCATTTTTTCTGTATCATCTCAGACTTATGGCAGAGCTGGCCCAGGTCCTGGGTCTGGCTATGGGAACATCTCATTGGCATGGGCCAAGACTTAGACATCTCCCAAAGCTGGGAAGGCTGAGGACCTCTAGCCCCTTGCAAGGCTGGTCAGTGTTTGAATAAATTACATGCCCTTGTCTCTCAATGGTGGACGCCAGCATGTCTGGAGCAAAGCTGTGTCTTCTTTTCATCCGGGTTTGCTGATGATGGCTCAAGTTTCACTCTGTGGAAATGCTGCCCAAGCCACACCAAGGTCTTGCCTTCCCCTTGCCTTTCTCTTGCCAATCCCAGCTGAATTTCACTCATTTTGGAGGAAAGTCACCGGTGGGAGGCTGGGAGGTAGAGATTCGGGCAGTCTCACCCCCTCCGCTCCACCATCCACCGTTCCCACTAGAGGTCTGGCCATCTCGCATTCACAACATGTCCGGCAAAGTTTGTGTCAGGGGGTTTAAATTTTAGATTTCTGTGACCAAGGAATTCCCAACTCTGTTGCATGTGTTCCCCTGTCTCTCCCTCTCCCCCCTGTCTTTCTCTTGGCTGTGAAACAGCACAAGGAGACTCTTTGTATGCTCCTAATCCTGAAGCAACACAGCTTTAGCAACATCCAGGGATAAAAGCACCATCAAACCACAACTTTATGGGGGCAAATCTCCTCTAATCCCTCGCTTTAGCTAAACAAAGCTTCTTGCCCTAATCCGCTATCGCTTTAAAAAAAAAAAAGCTCAGATTTTGTTTTTAGTAAGAAGATGATCCAAAGGACTAATTTTAAGAGAGACTAACCAACTCTGACAGCTTTTAAAATAGACGACAAGAAAATAGATGCAAACTTTCCTCTCAGTTCAAGGGTTTTCAGGCTATGCAATAAGAAAAATATCCAGGGTTTAACTGCTTGCCTTTAAGCTCACTCTTATTGTATTAAATGCTCTGACCAACTCAGATTCAAATCACCAGGCCTAAATGCCATTTGATCTTTAGAAAGAGAGTTAAAAAGTGTGCATATTATTCCCAGGCAGGCAGTCCAAGGAAAATTAATTATCATAAACAAGGATTATATTACACACATAATCAATATGGAAAAACAAACATGATGCTGATAATGGACTGTTGAAGTGGCGCACATCTGAAGCCACTTTGACTGCGTTAAAGATAGTTCTTTATTAATTTAAGGATGGGTGTGTGTAAGTGTGGTAGCAAGGAGTAATGGAACTTCTAAACAGTCAGGCCAAGCTTTCACTCCAAATCCGAATAAAATCTTGACTTTTTTTTGCTTTTAAAAGTTGTCTTTCTTCCAAAAGGCAGGAGAGGTGTTACAGTTTGGCTTGGGGGCTTCAGTGTGCGTACATGTTTTAGCACTGCTTGGCTTCAGACGTGGGAAAATGACGGGACTGAGGGAGTCATGGAGAACCGAGGTGACACCCTGGGGACCCTGCTTGATTTAGGTCTCAGCAGTGAACAGGTGCCCATCTCACTCCCATCTCATTCCCTGGGTGCTGCAGGAAACCAGTTAAACCCATTAGTTTCTTCTTCTGGTTTATATCTCTACACTTGGCAGGGTGGGAATTTTGAGGTTTCCATCAGTATCTAGTCTGGCATCCAGTAATCTGCCTGGAGGATGAGGAGGATGAAGAGTGGGGTTCTTACAGCATCATGGATTCATCCTTAACCTTGCTTTGCTCCGGAGGAGCAGGAGAAATCTGGACCCACATTTTTCCGTCACGCCTGATACAGCCTGAACACCTTGCTGATGCAAGGAAGGGGACATTACCATGGCTTTGCCCCCTCGGCACACCTGAGCAGGGAGGGAGGGACGGACAGGGTTGCCCACCCATCCACTCTCATGCTGTGACCCTGTCCCAGAGCAGGGATGGGACCTTTTCTTGTCACAGATCCTTCTTTCAAACTGGTTCGGGAGCAGAAAAAAAACCCAAAAAGTATTTCTGTCCCTAGGGGAATTCCAGTGCTTTGAAATGCGGTTTGGTGCGAATCTCACTAGGAAGTCAAAATTATCTGCAAATAATTTTCGTGTCGTGACGTCAAAGGACGTGAGTAAATACCAAATACGACATGAACAGGGTATTAAACAAAACTGAATACATAAAAGTAGAAGTTAAATAAAGCGAGGGAACTGCCCCTGCCGTGGAAACTTGCTGAAAAGAAGCACTTTTGATGCTCAGTGCGTGGAGACAGTTAGGCAGATTCTTCGGATATTTTCCTATTATGAAAGGCTGTCGAACACAACATGTTTTCGCCACAGGTTGGCTGACCACAGTCAGATGAGGAGCGGTTCTGCCTGAGGCATTCAGTGCAACCCCCCTGGACCCAGCTCATGAGGGATTCCCCAAACCCCTCCTTGCTGCTGCTCATCCCAGTCTGCACTAACAGCTGTGGACCCCCTGTCACCATTGAGGAAAGCCACTCATGACCTCCAAGATGCTCTACCTGGTGCTATCCTGTGCTGGCATTGCACCCCACCAGGCACTCCTGACCCACTGTGCATCTGTGAGAAGGAATGTATTTCCCTGTGGTCCCCAGCTACCCAGGCACGGGAGCTTTGTCCTCGACTGGAGAGATGTGTATAATCTTTGGTTAAGCTCCTCCAAGACCCCCAGCCTCCTTCTGCTCAGCCACACTGAAAGGGCCCTTTTGAAGTCTGCCTGGTATTGCAGGGTGTGTTTGCCCGTGGCGGGTGCATGAAACCGGTAAACACCATTTCTGGATGAAAATCTCCAAAGTCCATATCCTTTCAGCCTTAAAGTTTCCCTTTCTCATTGACCTGTTCCCAGAAGTGACTCCTGATTTGAATAGCAAATAGTAGCTGTCTTTCCCTCCACAGCTAAGCTGTCTTCTTTTCTTCCTCCCAGAGTGAGGTGGGATCTTTTCATGATGCCCTCCAGAGCAGCCGTGCTGGGGCGGATGGGAAGGGGAGGCAGCAGAGATGGCAGGTGCTGAGTTGAGCCCCTGTCTTGGCCCCTGTCAAAGCAAGGAGGCTTTGGTGGACCTATTCTTTCCTCCATAGACCCAGGCAGCGGTGGTTTTCCACCAGGTGATGATGACCCTACAGAGGTGTCATGGCACAGGGCTGGGATTTTTCGGCAGCAGCCTTTGGTTTGGTCATCATGGCATCGGACAGCTCAGCAACCGGTCGATCCTACGGCACCTTGTGTCACCTGCTGATTCGGTTGTGTATTCAGCACCAGACTTGGAATAAGGAAACCCGAGTGGAGGAGAAGGATGACCAATAGGAAACTTTAACACTCTGAACCCCAGAGCATCCCCAGAGCAAACACACACCCTTTGTCCCAGCGCCATGGTGCAGGACAGAGGTGAGTCACAGGGTCAGGTCTAGCAGCCCATGATCAGGTCCAGGAGATCAAGTGTCAGGTGGGATGAAACTTTTGAAAGGCAAAAATTGTTTGTTTTATTTTCCAATATGCTTCTTCTCCCCATTGGCCTTTGGAAGGCTGTGACTGACCCTGGGGGACATGGCCCTGAGGGTGGGGGCTCTGCCTTTCCCAAAACAACTGCGGGAAGTCATCAGGTAAAAGGGGCTTGAAAGAGCTCAGCTGTGGAGGTAATGGGATGATTTCTGTCCCTCTGATGGAGCAGCCTGGGAGAGTTTCCACAGGTCACTGGTACTTTGCCTTTTCAGTGCTCTTCCACTGGAGCGGGACAAAGGGCAAAGCGCCTTCATTTGCTTTTGTGCTAATGAAGTCAAACAAGGATCAGGGAATTCGCACTGAGGCTCTGTCTTAGGGGGTTGATCTATTTGTTTTTTTTTTTTTTTTTAAAAGAGTATTCTTTGGGTAAAGCTTATCCCAAAAAGCATCTGGTGGACTGAAGGCATCTCCTTTGTTTTCAAAAGTTGAGTAGTGACTGGAAGTGGGGGATTTTTGTCCCTAGATTCAGATTTGAATCCATATTTTTTCCCTGTTCCGGGAGAAGTGGTGAGATGTGGGAATATCTGGTTTGAGCGTATTGCTGGTATTTAATCTGTTTGTTGAAAAATATGTTGCAAAAGCCTACAGTCTGGCCGGCAATCCCATTTGTCCTCCACCATTAAATCTCCAGGTCCAGGAGTCATGTGATGGTGCCAGACTCTCCACTTTGACTTTTAATCAAGCTGCATAAAGAAACATATGCATCATTTTCAAAGTCTGAAAACCAGAAATGATATGTGTGTCATTTTGTTTCATTTTTTCTTTCTTATCTCTTGACTTAAAAGTCCGAGCTATGGACAACGGCACTGAACAACCTGGTGGGAACATTTTGAGGCTTAATGCAGTTATTCAGCAGGCTGAGATATTTTGTGAGATTCCAAAATCCACTCCATTATTGTCTATATGAACGTGGCTGAAATCTGTGGAGTTCACTGTATCACTACTACTGTGATATCACTTCTATTTTTTACACTAACGAAGCGACTGCGAGCAGAGTTTCACCCCCAGGTTTTGAGTCTGGAGCCCAGAGCATCCATCTCTCTTCTTCAGCCTTTTCTACTCTCTGTTGCTTTTCTTAATATTTGATGTGAATAGCTCATGAAAAACTCTGCAAACAGCAAGCAAGCAGCAAACCCAAACATGTCCCCATTGCAGCAAATGCTGGAAGAAATAAATTTAGCTGAAAAATCCCTGTCTTGGTTTTTTGTTATATTCCTTTCTCCTGGATAAGGCAAAAGAAGGGGGGAAAAATTAAAATCCCTTGGTTGCAAAAATGCCTTCAGTCAAGTTCTCTCTCTTACTGACAGCTCAGTTCCAGCTACAGAAGTCTTAATGATATTTTGCCCATAATGCCAAGAGAAGCAAGAAAGCCCCTTCAGACACTGGGAGCTTTCACCCGACTGGAGCAGTAAGTAGACAGCTGAAATGTGTCTTTGAACTGAGGCAGAGAAAAACAGTCTGTTGTGGTGTCCCTCCTCCTCCCTGCATCCATCTCACCACACCGGCACAGCGGACGCTGGTGGCACATGTGCCTGGTGGCTCAGGGCTGTCCCACACAAGGCGGTTCAGAAGGGAGGATGCATGCTTGGTGCCAGCTGGTGCTCCTCTCCAGGATATATCTCCTTCGTCTGGCTTGGAGATAGATGGGTAGGATACAGTGGGGGATGCCTTTGGCCTTTTTAATTGTATGGGTTGTGCAGGTGTTCCGTGGCTGCAAACCTCACTCTGGTCACCAGCAACATGCATTTCCAAAGGCTCCTGTGGAAGGAAAGTGGCTGGACTTCCCCTGGCCAGCAACTGGTGCCACTGGTGCCTGTCCTAGCAGGCTGTGACAACTTACGGGCTTAAAAGTTGGAGGTTTGTATGAAACTGAAGTTGAGCCAGAGGAGAAGGATCTGCTTCCCTTTTAAGTGTGAGTCTTCCAGGGCCTCCAGCTCCCCACTGGTCCAGGTGGACTTGTGTCCTGCCCTACTGCTTGAATCAACTGCACTAAGCCCTCAGTGATCATGTCTGGCAGAGGTGACTGATCTTGTGCCCCTAATTTTGGAGTCAGCGACTTATACTCCCTTTACATGCTGCTGATACCAAACCTGCAGGCTGTTTCTGATGATAGCCCTGAGGCAATACAGGATTGTCCTCATGGATGTCCAGCCTTGTGGGGACAAATGCAAAAGGACATTGCTGTGGGGATTGTGTGTGGTCCCCCCTTGCATCTCTGCCCTATGCAGATCCCAGAGACATCCCCTTCCCTGCCCACCCCTTGCTTGTGTCTTCCTCAGGGTTGAAGGCAACCCCAAGCAGTCTGGGAAAGATGCTTAGAAGTGACATCCTGGTGCTTCCTGATGCCGCCCTGCAGCTGCCAAGCACTGCCTCGGCAATGCTGGGTTTGGCAGCCGACTGGGATGTTCAGATAATAGCCCATGCATGGAGGCGAAGCCCTAGTCTGAAGAGGAGTGTGTCATACTCCCAAGGCTTTGGGTGCGCTGTGAAAGTAATTTTCAAAAATGATCTTTTACCACTTAATCAAAGTCTTTATCCATATGCTTTGTTTGCTTTTAAAGCCCAGCTGGAACCGTTTGCAGATCTCTTTCGGTTATTGGCTGATCCTAAGTAATAAGCACTAGTGTTTGAGCTTCAAAATCACTTGCAAAGTTGCAGTCTGGTAAAGCCATCTGGTTGAAATCTGTCAGTATTTATTATCCCCTGGAAGTTTCTCTCTGGGCAGCTCTGATGCTGTCTTTCGTTATCATAGAGAGCTGATCATATTAAACTAATTACAGGGAATAGGTGATGACAGGTTCCTCTTTAATATGTGATCTTTTTTTTGAATCAGAATTAAGGTTATTCTCAAAGGCCTTGATTTTGTAAACTCCCTGGCAGCAGTTGCTAGCTAGGTTAAAATATTTACAAATCCGTATATCTTCTTTTGCTCCCGTTAGGAATTAAGAAGTAGGGATTTGTTAGTTGCGCTTAAATTCATCATTGTTTTGGAGGTACTAAGTATTGTTCCCATTTACTGCTTACACCATGTGGAATGGATAAGAGGAACTTTCACACATTCAAGCTTGCCAAGTCAATTTTTCTTAGTTGTTATTAGGTTGCCTTTATATCAACATAATTTCTTTCCCATCCCTAGGCTTGGACATACCAAGGGACTGCCAATCTGGTCTGTGGGAGCCATGAAAAAACTTTCCAGGCTACTAATGCTTCCTTAGCACCAGGCTCTGAACTGAAAGTAGCCTCTGTGCACACTGGTCCCTACCTGTGTCCTTAGAGGCACCTGCGGGCAGATGGGGCATCTTGCTGGGCCAAGGTCGGGCAGCTCAGGGGAATCTCCTGATCGGGAGATTTGTGCCCTGGTGGTAAACGGCAAATGGACTGGGAAGAGTCACCGAGGCTTGGGAACAGCTGGCTTCAGCTTTTTTTTTTGGTTGTTACCTAGCTACATCCAAAGTTTGGAGGACACAGGTCCATCCCTTTCCATTGTCTCCAACAGTCTAATGTTACATCTTCTGTCCACATTCTGCTGTGAGACCTGTACAGCAGCTTCTCTGCTATGAGAGGTTAGCTTCTCACCTGTGTTTTCCCTCCCATGTGGATTTACAGAAGTTGAAGAGTTTGCCTCTCAATATTTGTAAAGCCTGGTGAGGACACTGCTTTCCAATTACCTCCATACTTTAAAAATTCTTTTCCTGTAGTATGATGTAATTTACAGCTTGAGTTTACTGCCAGGTCCCTAGGATGTAACTTGGTATGACTGCCTCCATCCATGCAAACAGGAGCAACTGGAGTCCTTCCCTTAGGGCTTACTCGAATACACTGTATTTAATAAGAGTTAATCCCTTTAACACAGTTGCTGGCCTTGCCTTTTAAAATTGGATTAAGACTGATGCACTATAGAGAGTTTTTAATGCCAATGAACTCAACCTGTTCTAGAAAATTGAAGTTGTAAACACGGTACGGAAGCTAAAATCAGCCTAACCCTAGGAATTGGCCTTGGGAAGCACTGCACAATGGCTTTTGTCACACCTTTAACGTGGCAGGACCTGAAGGCAAATCTGCAGACAGATGAGCAAGGCTATGAAGAGTTCAGCTGATTCTCTGCCACTATCTCAAAGGCATAATTAAATGACAGCTAGGCAGAGAAAACACATGCAAGTGTCCTGAAGAGGAAAAGCACCAGCACTAAGAGACTGGAGAAGTCAAGTCTTAGAAGCGGTCTTAAGACTGAGTAAAACTGTTGCAGATACGAATTATTACAGGAAAGGAAAAGTGAAGCAAATACAGTGTGTGTGTTGTGACTGACAAAGGGTTGTGAGACCTGTGGGTTAAAAAGAGCTGTAGAAAGAATAGTTCTCATTCTTCTGGAAATGGCTTTGAGCAAAAATCCTAAGATCCATCCTTAATTTCCTGAAATTAATATTCTGAAAAGTTTAGATATTGTTTTATCCCATATTTGGGAACAAAGTTCTATACCTTTACATTTTAAATGTAAGTCTGTATTCAGGTTTGAGGTTGAAGAGATAAACGAAGGTTTAGCCCTTACTTTTCACTCAGACTGGTTTCCTGAACTCTAATTTATGCCCCTCAAAGATGAAGTTTTCCATCCCACCTCTTTCAGAGCACGAAGAAAAAGAAAATGAAGTGAATGATTGTCCCTGGATCTCGGATCACTTACGTGCAAATGCAAATGGGGCAGGACAGACCCCGTCCCCTGAACAGAACCCAGGCTCCACAACACAGTCTGCACTTGTGCAGGGGGCTGGGTGCCCGGTACTGAGCAAGCCTGTACCGATGGGCAGCCTGAGCTCGGCCTGATTTATTTCCTCCATACTTTTCATGCTATTTCAAATGTCCTTTACTTTCCAAAGCAGTAAGAGGAGAGGGGTGTTTGCTTAGCCTCCTCCATTAGCCCCGTCATTTGTGATATGAAGCCATAAGATTAAACCCAGGCTATCTCTAGCCCATTGATAGGCATTGGCAATCTCAGATTCCTTCCTCCTAAATGGAAGGGGCAGTTCATTGACACAAGCAATTGCCAGACTGCAGCAGCATTTGGATGGGGGGGGAGGAAAAAGGAGTAAACAGACTCAGCTTGACGTAAAAAACAGCGTGATGGATAGTCCACAGTGGCCATTGGCTCCAGTGGCTGGAGGACAAGAGGAAAAAAAAAGCAAGCAAGGAAAAAAAAAAAAACCGGGACAAGCAATCTGCAACCAGCCTAGGAAGATTACTGCCATAAAAGCAATGCTGGAAGGGGCTAGTTATCAAGTGGAAAACAAGAAAGTACAGCTAGCTCCCCAGTCACCAGATTTAGGGGACTCTGGTTGGAAGGTTCATACTCCAGTGGGCCATTAGAGCTGAAACAGAAATGGATGCAGTAATCCAGAACATATTGAGTCTCTAGGTTACCATGAAATATAATGCGGGGAGAAATGAATTATTTTCCAAGGGAAGCTGTAGAAAGCACATGTATAGACTTTTTTTTTATTGGAACTGTGTTATCAACAGTCTCTCTTAATAGTTGAAAACAGCTTCTTATGTTTTTTATAGAGTTTTAAAGATCCCTCCGGACATGTCTGGCGGGGCTGGATGGGGGGAGCAGCAGCAGAGGAGGGAGCGGGGGAAGAGGAGAAGGGAGGTAAGCGCTGTCAGAGTGAGCAAGGTGCTGATTTACTTGGGCTAGCTCAGCATTTGGATGAGGTGCTTCATTATGTTAATTTTGCCTCATTCCTTGCACAGAAATCACAATACACATCGTCTCGGTTATATGTGGAGCCTAGCTGGTGCTTTCCTTTGCAAGAGAGGGAACCAGCATGTCTCTAAAAAATAGACAGAGATCAAAAAATGTGTCTTAATGCTGTTTCTACCCACCGTGGAGTACCCATGGGGGATGGTAGAGAAGCAGCTGGAGGAGCCCATGGAGAGCTAAGCTTCTCCTGATTTTGGAGGTTCGGGATCATCTCCTTGTTCTCCTAAGCCCACATTTAAAGAATGAAAGAATCTCATGAAATCAATCCCATGACATTGATGGGACTTTAAATGTTTGGGAGTTAAAATATTAAGGCAGATCTAGGAGGTTTTGATGGGTTTTCAATGCACGAAGAGCAATTTTATGCTTTAACATCTGTATCTGCTTCTAATATTAACACCTTGTGAGAGAGCTGATGATGATGACATAAAGTTGTCCTAAAATGAATCTTGAGATTATAAAAACAATGTGTAGTAAGGTCTCTTTTACCTTGTCACCTGACTTCTGAGGCTCTGTCCTGTCTGCGTGTTATGTTTGCAAGGCTTTTTGACAATCGTGGGTAAAACAAAGAGGAAAAGGAAGGTGAAGGAGAAGGAGATGGGGAGGGAAGGGGTAGAGCCCAGGCAAGCTGAATTGCCTGTCTTGAAGGAGCTGAGGTCTGAAGAGACCAGAGCCAGGGATTCAAATCATGAGAGGTCATAGCAGAGATTTGTAGTCACAGCAGAGTCCTTCCAAGAAAATAAAATGCTGAGTTCCCATGATGGAGACAGCACACAAAAGCATGAAAATCACTTTGCTTTGCAATAGCCTGCCTGTATCTGGAATTGGGCAGCTGCCTCTAGAAGCAGCCTCTGCAATGTAAAGACAGCTGCATGCAGGAACCAATCTACCGGTCAACAGCGATATTGTCTTCAAACCACAAAGCTGGACTACCGAAGTAAGAGGGGAAAAAAGGAAAAGTCAGTCTAAAACTCAGAAATTCCTTGAAAAAATAAATTATCTCAGTCAGAAAAATGCACTTGATATTCTCTGTCTGACCACCTAGCATCACTGCATTGTTTTCTCCCTGCTACTCCACAAAGTTGTTTAGCAGAAGAGCTCATAGCTGTAGTTTTCACTCTGCTTCCACACTGAAAAAAGTACCTATGTTAATGGATTTCTTAAAGTCCAGCTGGTGCTATAGCCAATATATAGAACAGAATATGCCAGGAGTGTAAGCAGTCTCACTTCATCCCTCTATGGAGAGATGCCGATGGCAGGATGGACTAATGTATACAAAGTGAATTTTACCCTAAATGCCGAACAAAATTATTTCAGTGACCCAGGCAGCGATCCGGAATACCATGCAGTGTAAATTGCCTTTTTTTTTTTGTAGCCAGAGAGGTGCCTATCTTGGCTTAGCATTCACCTCTTCAGTAGTGCCCCTGCTGACGTGTGGTCCTCTACACCAGCTCCTGCCTTGAGAACCAGCCTGCAGCGCTATGGGTGTGTGGGGACCCTGTGAAAAGCCCACTAGGAAGCTGTGGGACACAAATGCCACAGCATGGTGGGCTGAATGGGTGGGGGGGTGGCTGTGCTGTCTTCTTCGAGGGAAGCAAGCTTTTCTAGCTGCTGGGTATCCTGAGGAACGGAGACCCCAGCGTGGCACGTGCTGGAATTTCTTTCTTGACGTGCCAGTTTCCAGGTCTTGTGGGAGCATTTGGGGTGGTGGTGGGGGCAGATTGGCACAGATTTATATGCCAGGCTTGTGTCTAGCTCTGACTCTGCTGTTCCGCCTGGGCTTCTTTCAGTTAGAGTCCTTTGTTACCAAATGTAATGGATATCGCCCTAGGAGCCGTTTTCAATTGCTCGTGACGATGTAAGAAACAATTAGGCAAAGCATATTTTTGTTTATATCCTCACTGCCTCCTTTCCTCGGAGAGATTTAGAGATCCCTGGCTGGTCAAGTTATTAAAATGTTGCTCTTGGAGGCAGGATCTGAATGAATCTCGCAGGGTGGATTGGGGTCATGGGTCCCCCCAGGCTGGGGACTGCTTGAAGGAAGAAGATAAAGGGAGAAACCAGAATCAAAAAAAAACCCAGAAGAAATGGAACTCCAAAGACTGTAATTTTTTTATTTGCTTCAAAAATGTTTCCAAAACCACCGTAAAGGCAGTTTGTAGACTGTTATTATTCTACTGGCAAAACCCGCAATGGGTACTTCAAAATTTGCCAGGCTTTGACCAGGGACTGAAATCCATATTGCAGTGCTTGTGGCCGGTCAGTTAGAACTGTTTGGCAGAGAATCCAGACAAGGATGGAAAAAATGATGGAGGTGTGCGAGGAAGAGGAGGCAATGCTGGCCCCTGAGCTGCAGGCTGGTGATGTTCAGGGAAGCTCATGGCTTGGGCTGCCCATCGCAAGCTGGGCTGAAGGCTGAGTGCAATAGGATGTGCCTGGACATGGGCTCCTGAGCAGGTCCTGTGTGTGTTGTGGAGATGCAGAAAAGGACTGAGAGAGAGGAGAAGTATTTCTGCCTCTCTCACTCCTTTGAGGGATGCTGATGGGGTACGTGGGCTGTTCTGGATGCCGTGTCACTTGGTCTGGAACGGAAAAGGGTGTTCTCAGCTCAGGTACCTAGCAGGAAAGCTTGTCAGCCAGGTCCTGAACTCAGTGGGAGCAAGGCCGAGGGAGAGCCCAAAAGCGAGAGGTTCTCTTGAACAGGAGGGAGAAAGGGGAGAAAGCCCCACCAACTCCTTAGGGAGAGAGGTGTCAGAAGGTGACAAATGCCTGGGACAGCATTGAGAACAGTGGGATATGAGTCTGTGTCAGAGTGCAAGGATGGACTTGACGCCGCAGGACCTCTAAGCATGCAACCCCATGAGCTGCTCTGTGCTGGGGCTTTCCAGGGAGAAGCCAAGAAGTAAACCTCATTGTTAAGTGGGCTGTAGGAACACCAGGCTTGAATCCATCAGGCTGACTCCTGACACGGGATTGATCTCCACTGGATCTTACTATATGGCCTGTCTCCTTCAAAATGGCCCAAATAATGGGGTTGCAGTGGTTATCCTTCAGGAGAGGGCTCTCTATCTATCAGACATGTTCCTATGTTTGCCGGTGCTTATAAACACAAAACCAGCAGAAAGCAGCTAATGCCAGTGGTGAAATACTCTTTCTGCAGGCAGACACAGTGCAGCCCCATGCCCCCATTAGGGAGGGCAGGCCCCTTCGTCAGCTTAACGAGCCCAGCGATCTGCATACAAACAAGGGCGGGTGGGGGAGAGCATTCATCACTGCAGAAAAGGGCTTGGAGATGCTCACAACACATGGCTTGTTCTTGGGAAATTGTAGCCCGAGGATAACATAGTATTCGGACCTTCATCTGGCACAGGGAATAAACTGGAAGCTGCCTTCCTCAGTCATTTCAAATAAATCTCAGTTACTGATACAAAAGACTCTCAGGGGGTCATTGATAAACCTCAGTGTGAAACCCAAACAGCACAGCTACCTCCTGGTGAGGAAGGAGCAGGTTTAGAATGGGTTAATTAGAAAGATAATGAGCTAACAAGGCTTCATTTCTGTTCAGTGGCTCAATGAGGAATTCATTAGAAAGGCTTATTCTAACTGAACAATCCCACAGCTTAGAGATATTGCCCATTGATTGCCAGTCCAAACTGTTTATTTACAGGTTTTTTCTGGTTGAAAGGTCTCATTCCTTTATTTCTAAGGCCTTTCGGATGTGCCAGAAGGAGATGTGTACCCCCAGCAAAAAGCAGTAGCAATAAAATCTGGCAGTAAAGCCAGATGGGAAGGAAAACGGGATCGATGTTCCCAGTAACACCAACCATCTAATTTCAGCTGAGGCTGGGGCCAGAGGAGTTTATATGTAGGGCTTGAGTGCTACTGGAAAGAGAGGAGAAATGAAATGTTAAGAGAGAAAAAAAATGGAGCACAAATGCCAAGTAAGTGGGGAGAGGGGCTGGAGCTGATCCCTCCAGGCTTTTCTCTGTTTCTCACTTCATTGCACAAAATATGTGTCATTTTGAAAGTCTTTTCCAGAGGCTCTCAAACAGCCAGGGGAACCCTCCCATCTTGGGTGTGTGAGGTGCCTCCATGGGGTCAGGGAGTAGCCAGGAATGTGCCACTGGAGGAAATGTGGGAATTAAACCTCTGCAGACAAATCCCTTTTCCTCTCAGCCCTCTAGCAGCTCTGCTTCTCTCCCTTCATGAGGACTGAAGGGAGGAGATGGGAGTTTGCACTGGAAAGGCTGAGGGGTGGACACCTCTTCCACCGCGGGACACGAGTCTCCAGCAGAGCGGGCACCAGTGAGGTTTGCTACAGCCCCTGTGTGGTTCCCCGCGGTTGGGTTTTCATGTTTTTACAAACAGAATGAACGCTGGACTGGGTTGCACAGCTGTCCCAGGAGGAGTCCCTTGCTGAGATCAGCCTCTGATAGTACCTCTTGCCTGAGAACTGACAGTCTGGCAAAATTTCAAGCCAAAACCTCTGCTAATGCACCCTTTTGATGATCCAGCCCCGTTTCACAGGGTTTTCTTTCACTGCTGTGCTGGGTTGCTCATCTTTCTTTTTCATAGGGAAACAAAGCTGTGTGGTCTGCTCCTGGAGACCAAACCGATGTAGTCTGTGTCCAGGAATCTTGCACCAGAACTTTTACCAAAATGCAACTCTGAGATCGTGAGTTTGTTCGTGACCTCACACACCCATCTAACAGTGCTCTTTAGCAACATGTGATGGGACTGTGTTTAGTGGGGAAATTGCTGTCCTGGACAAGAGGGCAGGCTTTCTAAGGAGAGACAGCACCTTTGATAAGGCCATCCACTATTGGCAGAAAAATGGTCAGGAAAATGAGTGTAGACTGGAGCAAGGTTGAGGTCTGGAGGCTTTCAACGACCCCTTGAGCATCTTCCAGTGATGTAAAAGCGAAGAAAACCAGAGTGCCTTTAAGTAAATAGGAGACCAGGAGCTGATCTGCCTCGAGTCTTCGTAACTTCTCTGCAGTCGGTGAACACGACCTGCTGATCAGAACCATTATGTTTGCACCAGTGAATGAGGCTGGTGTTAATTTCTAGATGAAGTATGTTAGAGTCAGATTATATTTGCTGAGCTCATTAGTCTAGCAAGATTTTAAAGGCCTTTAAAAAAAATATATCTGTCTTAGTGCCACATTAACCACAGGCCACAGTGTATTAACTAACAAAACCCAAATTGTTCTTTAATATTCCTAAAGCTGGTGTTAAGCACAATAAGAACAATTTTCACTTTCAATAAGAATCTGACCCTGGATTTGCCCTCTGCCCTGACCTGGACCTTTCTCTACAACCATGAGGGACCATGTGGAGTCGTTCTGTGCTCCCTTGAAATGATGATAATTAAAAAGCATTTGCTTTCAGGTTTTTCTTCCATCTGATTATCCCTTCCCCTTTGGTCTCTCTCCCCTCTTGGATGTGCAACTGTACTTTCCATACTTATTTCTGCATCATCACTGAATTCCTCTATTCTTCTGGTGAATCACAGCACACAGCTGTTCAGCTTTTATTTACTGTTATGTTGGATTTCCTGGGGTTTATTTATGGGAGACAGAAGTAACACAGCCCACTACTCTATGCGTTATTCTGCTGATGTGCTTGCTGGCTGTGTGCAAGTTAGTGGCTGTCTTTCACCTCAGATTTCCCCTGCTGTAAGGTCTGAATAGCAATACCCGTTTGGAAAGTATTGGGTTTAACCAAGTAACATTAATTATAGCTCAACAATGAAGGATATGCCAGAAGTTGGAAAAATTTCAGAATCAGTAGAGGGTTTCTTTTACCTTCTGCAATGTGTTATTAAAAGGAAGAGCTTGATATGTCTCTGGTACCAATACCTGGACTTTTACGTGGTTAGCTTCAGTGTCCACAGTTAGTGCTTCCAAGCGATTTGCAAGGGATATGAAACCTCATGCTTCAGGGTTTAAACTGATCTCCGGGTGTTAGGACACTTCCACGTAGTCAGAAACCATTTGCCTCCAAGCAGTGTTATTGCACCTTCTGCTAAAGTCACTTGTTCTGGTTCCTGGGTGGGATCAGGGATGCAAGCCAGAATATAGTAAGTCCTGGCTACCTAAAATGGCTACCTAAAACTGCAACCAAAAGGGGATTATTTGGAGGGAATAATCAACCACACATAATGGAGAAGACCTGCATCATCAGTTACACATCATCGTTTAACAAAACATCTTCTCTAGTACCATGCTGGCTTTGGAAGCAGTCATCTTCCTCCCTGCTTACCCTCCTGCTTCTGCCTGCCTTGTCAAGCACTGGGGCACTGCTGTTATTTCAGTGACCTAAACAATGGAGCTTAAAAATGCCCTCCTCCTTTGCACCTTTTTTTTAAAGACAGATTTCAGCCTGGATCAATTGGCTGATCAGTGTGGGGAGATGGAAGGGCAGAAACTTCTTAAGGCAGTCCAAGGAGTGGCTGGGCACCCTGCATTTAGAGCAGCTGAAGAAATCAGGGCATCCTTCTGGCTGGGAAATCTTTCTCTCCTGTTTGGAATCAAAGCAGCTGTTACGCATCTCGGGCACCCATTCCTCGAACCTGCCAAATGGCAGAAAAGGGACTTGTAGCATCTGATTTGTTTTCCAAAGTGACTGGCAGATTTTCATGCTTCAAAAATACGTACAGAATGCAGAGACTGGCTTATGCATATAGGTCAAAGAAAAAAGGGGAAAATAACTTCATTCACTGATTTATTCAGAGCAGACAAACAGCTCTATTCTCAGTTTGGAGCTTCTGTAAGGGAAAGAAAGCACTCTGATTTCAGCGTTTCTGACAGTCTACTACTTTAAAATTGTTTGAAATCCTGCACCCTGATCTCCCCTAAGAGTAAGACTACGTAATTCACTACCTGCAGTGACTGTTGCCGATGTGTGTTTTACTGTTTTAGCTGCTGCAATATGAAATCAGTGTGTGGGTAGATTTTATTTTCCTTGATCAGAGGATTTGGTAATGCTGCACTGGTGCAATACTGCAAAATATTTATTCGGTCAGAGAAGAGCGTGGGAAGTATTGTTGAAAGCAGAATAGATGGTCCTAAGTTTCAGTTTTCTTTGCTCTTGATTTTAGGTACCTGCTCTTGCAGAGAAATAGTTAGGGGGAGTGGAAAGAGAAAAGCGTATTGTCTCTGTGTTTCCCGTGCATTGTTTCCTATGAAAGCATCTCCCTGCAACCTTTACCTTCTGTTCAGACAGCCCCAGCCTGCGAAGAGAGAATGGCAGATTTGTGCTTTCTAAGCTCCAGATGGGGCTCCTTTCTTCTTCCTCTGTAAGTTAATGGTGTCTTGCTGAGACCAACTGGGCATGTAAAGATTTGGGCAAAACTCACAGCAGTGGTCTCATAACCTCAAGGCTTCGCAGTCTCATCCCAATGTGACGGCCGGTCCCCAGCGGAGCTTGCCTGTGGCTCTGATGTGGTGCCAAAGGAGATGGGGAAGGTTATGTTGATTACATCTGTTTACCAATGGTTAAATAAATTAAAAGCCCATTGAAGACCACCAGTAGGACGGGGTCGCACAGCCCCTGCTTTCTGCACAAGGTCTCATTTGCACTCTGGTATTGCTCTCTGTGTGTCAATATTGCCAGACCGACTCTGGTTTGGTCAGGATGAATCCTCACAAATAGAAATAGATAAGGTATGAGCTTCCTCCTTGCAGCAACATTTCTGGCCTCAGCCAGATCCCCTTAGCAGACCAGGGTCATGTCAGTAAAGGACATGTGCTGATTTGCACCAGAGGGCAACGGGATCAGCTCCCTCCTTGCCCACAACCCACGCTAAAGTCAAAGATGAAGAATTCAGGTCAAAGAAACATTTGTGGACTCCCTTCTAAGACCTTGGTAAGCCCCGGAAGAGCCTGCATGAGGATTTTGTACTTCATTGTCACTGTTGGCACAGCGTGGGAAGGGTCTACCCCCGAGCGTGGTCCCTGTTTGCTGGGCAGAGTGTAAACTCATTGTAAGGGGGACAATCACTGTCCTGAAGAAAAAGTAGTTTTCACAAGTGGGAGGAGAAATGAGGCAGCAAGAGAAGTGTCCGCAGTGATGGGAGGCTGGGGAAGAGCTGGGAAGAGGATGAGGTTTCCCCTTGGGGTTCTGATCTGACACTGTCTCTCCAGCCCAGCAGGACTCTGACAGAAGGAGGCCTGGAGGGTAAGGAAGACTAAATGGCCAGATAGGGCTTCTCTGCCTCTAATTTCTTTGATTCTCTGAGCTAAGCCATCAGATCCCTATTTGAGGATTTTTTTATGATTCATTCCTAAGCAGCCAGATTACCAGCCATATGGACAAAGGATACTAGAGAAAGATTATTAAGATTATTAAAACAGATTATTTTTGCCGTCGGAGCAGAAGCTGCGATCAGTGGGTAAGGCCTGAGTTTTTCCTTACTCCTATCACATGCTGAGATAGTTCCCAGTGCTACCTCATTTCACTTATGAGGGCTCACAAATCCTTATGCCTTTCAGTAGTTACCCTGGGTACCCTGAGAGGCACTCTCCTGGTGCTTGGGAGCACGCTGGTGTTCCATAAGACCTTGTTAACCAGGGCAGTAGAGTAGCATTGTGAAAAATTCATCCCAACTGCATCAAGAAAGTGCTTGCCTGGTATTTCAGAGAAAGAAGGAATATACCAGTGAAGCAAATGTCTGCAGAAAGAAGAGCTCAAACAAATGTCAGAAATTGAGACCGAGGTGTTTCTAGGGGACTCTGGTCATCTTGTCTTCTACCCATTGCTGTATGGCTGTTGGGAAAGGAGGCAGAGGCACAGTGAATAGCCTGGTTTGTCTATCCATGTGTGTGCAATCTCTGTAAGGGAAGGATCAAACACTTTTTTCTGTTGACCTGCTCCATTTGGACAAGTTTCCCTCCTGTGCACGCTGCTGCCTGGTTTCCTTTGCAGTGGAAAGTATGAACTCATCAACGCAATAGCACATCAGAGGTGCATTTCTCTGGACTACACTAGGGCTGGTATTTATACATAAATGAAGAACCACACAGTCATCCTGCCAGAACATCTACGGATCCCTTTTGTAAGAAGGTTTTGATCTAGCTGATCTTGCTGGAGTCATCTTGTAGGCACCAATGCCTGCGCTGGGCTTCCTGGTGCTCACACCCAATACCCGCTGGACCTGGGAAATGAATGAAACAGCAGATGCTGTCAGGATAGAGACCTGCTGGCCAGCGGGAACAAAGACAAGGGCTATCATACTCTTACTTGCCCAGCCTGACCTCAGAGTTGTTGGTGCTTTCTGGAGCAGAAGTGTGTAATCTGTTCCAGAGACTGGAAAATCTCAATGTGGCTGATATCAAGTACTACCTGTTACCAACGATGGTGAAAGGCATGTACCTGAGAGTCAAGATTTACCCATCTGTCACTACGTGTATGTGTGGGAATCATGTGTATGAGTTCCGTTTGCTCTGAAGGGCACTTGTGCTGGAGGAAACTCGAAGACAATGATCCCAAGAGAGAATCTCATTTCTGCCGGTTCACTCTTTTGGAGAGACGATCCCTATTCTCTCGTATCATCCATCACTATATTTGTGATGCCATGAGCGCATCTAGCTCTGTAGCAACAGAAGAACTGAGCACAGCACTGAACCGACAGACGAGCTACTGGGGTAGAGCAGCCCCTGGGAAGGCTCAGCCACAAGTCACTACACAGAGACTTGCAGATGTACCAGGCATAGGCTTTATTTTTGGTATAAGTGTTCTTGCTTCAAGTTTTTTCAGGCGTGAAGTTTGCCTGTTTGACACCCCATCAATCACATAGGGGGACACCATTAATACATCTGTCCATGCTTCTCCCTTGAGCTTGAAGAAAGAAAAACTCCAACTGTTAACAATTATTGTAGAAAATTAACTCCATGGCTTCAAACAAAGTCTCATTGCAGGCTATTTTTACATTGTAAGGGGGGCGGGGGGGGAATCACTCTAAGAACTACTATGATATGAATTTAAATTTCTTTGTAAAACACAGACATCGGACAAAAGTTTAGTCCTGGAAGTAGAGGCAAGTTAAATGAATTCTCATACTCTGCTGTTGAATCTGACTCCTTGCTAGCTCCGTTTGTGGGCTGCACACTGCAGAATGGCGTAATGGGAGTCACCACCATCACGTCTGAAGAGACAGCAAGGCCTGAAGTGATTTTCTAGGGTCACCCCATAAAAAAGGTTTCCCCCTCCTTCCTGAATGTCTCACAGCATTTGTTGGCCAAGATCAGCTGTGTCTTTTAGAAAGCCTCCACTCCTGATTTACTGACTGTCCATGATGAAGAAGGTGAGTGATGCAGAACTGCTTCCAGCTCTTAGTAACCCATTTCAATGGCTAACTACCCTGACCTCTAGTGATTTGCATGCTTTTACTGGTTTGAACCTTGCTGACTTCAGCTGCCACTCCTGGATGTTTTTATGTCTTTGTCTTCTGGATTAAAGAGTGCTTTATACCAGATGAAGGAACCACAGACTGTGATCCTGTCTACAGTACATGGGAAGAAGGAAAGGTATATGCATGGGTGAAAGACCTGTAGTCTCCCCTCGGAGAATAGCAGGATCATGCAGGAAATTTACTTGGATTTTTCATATGTTTATGCCTGCTCAGGAACCACCCTGTCTTGGCTGATCTGATCAATTTGCACACATCAGGGAGTCAGGATTAGATACCAAGGAGCTGTCATATAAGGGGTGAAGTTCCCTTCTACCCAACACAAGTTCTGAGCAGCCACAGCTCAACAGACCCTGCTTTGCCCCCGTAACCTTGTGGTCACCTCTGCACGGGAACTTAGCAGAGGTCACCTCTTCAAATCATAGCAGCCCAGTGTGCCTTCTCCTACCAAAGCTCCCTGTGCAGTGTGTTTTCCTCCTTTCTCACTGTCAGAAGCTTTCTCAGAGTTGATGAATCCATGCACAGTAGTAGGTTACATTCATTTTTCTTTTTCTCCAGTTCATTTGTCACAATGAGTGCTCTGTTGTGGACAATCCTGATAGAAAGTCCACTTATTCTCCTGGTTGGCTGAAATGTGGCATTTCAATCAGCTGATTGCTTATCACTGCGACCCTGCTGGAAAATCTAGGCAGCACCCAGAAGGGTAAGGAGAGAGGTCTTCCTTTGTCACTCTTCTCATGTGGAAGAATGATAATAGCATTTTCATTTCTCTCCTGCTGCCTGCTCTGAAGAGTTTTACCTTGACTTTTATTTTCCTATTGCTATTATCCAGTCACTACTGGATATTATCCCTACTATGTGGGATACAAAGGTTTAATTTTACCACTGGCCCTCAAACAGTTGATTAGCTGGGAGGATGGGGGACTTGCAGCTGTAGGCTGACGCAGTAGTGCATGTGTATAACAGACACCATGGGAACTGCAGTGGGTCTTTAAGCACTTTACTGGTGTCCAGGGGAATGGATTAGGTAAGGATATCATAGGTGTGCCTGACCAGTTGAGGCACCACGAAGCGGATTTCGAGGTGTGACACAATCCCTTTCCCATCTGTCCATGACCCCAAGTCCCACAGCAGAGCTCAGAGGATCCCCAGCTCTTTGTAGTAAGGCAGGTGGCACCACGCTGCAGATGACCACACCAGGTCTGGCAGTAAGAAGAGGAAGATTAGTGCCATCCTGGGGTGGTGCTGGGGAACCTCTGGGGTCTCCAGCCCAACCTCCCATCCAGAAGAGGGTTGTTGCCAGCACTGGGTCAGGCTGCCCATGGCTGTGTCTAGCCAGGGCTT
>Ga0181612_139111_pt1 | contig 29578 bp, 16 predicted proteins | sample HoacroProtozoa21_FD_119630 | JGI IMG/M metagenome (GOLD analysis project Ga0181612, IMG submission 119630) | Hoatzin crop microbial communities from Cojedes, Venezuel. Combined Assembly of Gp0051906, Gp0051904, Gp0051908 | reverse complement strand
TTTTTAAAGCCTGTGTTTATTGATATGTTTTAATACACAAAGGCACTGCAGTTCAGTGTTTCACTGTTACTTTGCCATTTAACAAAGGTAGTTAGTTTTACCATTGACAATGCCATCTTACTGTACTTCCAGGCCTTAGTATATGAACATCCAGGACAGGAGCTAGAGATTGAGCTCTTTGATGAAGATCCAGATAAAGATGACTTCTTGGGAAGGTAAGTGTTGTGGAGAATATGCTTGTAGGTGTTGAAAAGAGATTGAATATTTTGATGTAATCCTTTTTTTTCCTCTTTGCATTTTATCACAGTTGTAGGTGTGCTATGTAAGTATATTTTAAATTCATTATCTTTTCAAAATGGTCATAGTAAGTAGTTCCCTAATTACTTCAGATATGTAAATATATGTATATAAAAATGTGCTTGTGTGTGTATATGCACATCTACATGTTTATATTTTTTTTTTTAAATAAGGTAAGTATTGTAGGTACCCAGAAAAAAAAAAGGTTGGAATTTTTTTAGAAATTGTACTCTGCCTGCTTTAATAGTTTGTAAGCTAGCACTAACTTTTAATTATTTCTTCAGGCAAAGTTAATACAGCTTTATAGCTGTATATCTTCTTCATCTTCATAGTTTTTAAATGTCTAGCTCACAGTTTATTTTTCTCTAAGAGCTGATCTTAAATATTTGATTGAAGAAAAAAATTTTGCTCTAATGCTTTCACAAACATTACTCACTCTTAGATTCCATAGGCCTAGCTTTAGTGTTTACCCATAAACATTTCAGGGTTTTAGTCAGCTTCTTTCTCCAGTAATTTGTCACCTTTATTTCTTGCAGAGTTTTGGAGCTTCCCATTGTTGCTTTCCATACAGAGTAGAACTCCCTTATCTTTCCAGCTCCTTCTCTCTTAACAGGAGCAACAGTACCTACTTCTCTTCTCATTAAAATAAAGAAGTAGGTAGTACAAAGGCTTCTTTTCTTTGCACTTCCCTAATCTTACACTGAAGTGGTGGGGGGGAAAGTGGCATAATGTGTACGTCAGTACTAAGGAAATAAAAAGCCACGACAAATGTTCATGCACTGGCATGCAGTTGTCTGCCCTGTTTAATTTTTAGCAGATTCCCTGGTACATTTTCAGTTTTTGTGAAGTAGCACTCTGCCAGGTGATGCCATAGCATGAATGCGGTCATAGCATATGTCCAGGGGCTATTTGCAGTGGGTAGTTTGGATGTGGTCGCTGTTTTGAGAGTTTGGTCATATGTATGTGAGCCATGCTGTGCCAGTTGCCCTAGTAGCTGCAAAATGGGCTCTAGTATAGACATATTTTCTGTTATCCTGCATTCATCTTCGTTCAGCCATTTCATTCCCTACTTCTTTCTCTCTTAGGGGCTTAGCAATAGTATTCTGCTCTTTTGATCTCAGTGGAAACCTGGATACTCAGCAGGCACAGGGTGGGGTTTCAGTTCTGTACTGGATTTTTTTACTTCGTGGCTGAAATGCTGATGGGTGGTTTTTTCTTTTCTTTTTTCTAGTTTGATGATAGATTTAATTGAAGTTGAAAAGGAGCGTCTTCTGGATGAGGTAAGTGTTCAGTAAGTTTTGGTTTAAAAACATCTGTATGTTGTTCTTGTAGTTGTTCTTCTATTATTTTTTTTTTCCCTGGGGATAGTTCCTGTATGTGCATGAATAAACTTAATGCTATAAGAATAATATTAATGCTGTAAAAATAGATTCCCTGATGACCAGTACAGTGACTTAAGGGATACATGAATTGGTGAAATCAGAAGAATAATTCCATTCTTCTTCTGTCTTGGGGTGTTACGTATGTAAATGCAAAAACCAGTAACTTACATATTTGGTGAGAGCTTTTTCTTGCAGGAGAATAGTTGATTCCCTGGTTTAACTATTGTTAGACTTAGCAGACTGATTTCCGTCCTATATGTAAGAGAGATTTTACAGTAATGTTATGCAGAGTTTGTATTTCCAGAACATCTGTACAGAACTTAAAGAATTTTCTTGATATTTTAAAAATGCTTTTACTGTATAACACAGAGGTTTGCGTGGCTTTTTTTTTTTTGTTATTCTGTCTGGTAATTTTTAGTGTGAAATATGACATTTTGAACAATGAATCAGATCTTTTCAGGTTATGCAGACTTCATCTTTATGAGATTTCTAGTAGAGCTTAGCATTTCCTAAATGGTCCTGAAGAGCGAATTGCAATCAAGTATTTGTTTGGTGTCAGATTATTTCACATTACTTTGCTTAACTTTTAGTGGTTTACTTTGGATGAAGTGTCCAAAGGAAAATTGCATTTAAAACTGGAATGGCTCACATTGATGCCAACTGCTGAAAATCTAGACAAGGTATTCAAGGAACACATTACTTTTATCCCAATCTTAATTGTTGTGGAGTGTTTTTTGTTGTGGGTGGGTTGTTGTTTTTTTTTGTTGTTGTTCAGTATGTAAGTAATTTAATTCTCTAGCTGTTGTGAATTTGGATAAACTTGTAACTTTATTCCAAGCTGTTTGTCTTTAGAATTCTCAAACCAGTCATAACTGTCAATGTATTCTTGTGGCAAGGGATTTTGAAATGCTTTTGTCGTCCTCTTCTTTTCTGTTAATGTTATGGTTTGAGAACGTCAGCTAACACTTCATTAGCCTGGGAGATAAAGCTGGGTATGATATTATAATCTGTCCAGTCTAAAAAAAAATAATTGGAAACTGGGGTGGAAATTTCCATTAAAATGGGTTTGAAATATCTATACAAGTCTTGAAAACTTACTACCTCTGCTTCATAGTGTGCATTTGTGAATGTTAGCATTTTGGGAGATGTTTTTAAAATATTTTTCAGGAATGGGACAGAAATAATGATATTGTTTGGCTTGCAGAAAGGCTTATTGTATGTTTTCGGTTTAGGTGCTAACAAGCATTAAAGCTGATAAAGACCAAGCCAACGATGGGCTTTCTTCTGCATTGCTTATTCTCTATTTGGACTCAGCAAGAAACCTGCCTGTAAGTTCTGTTCTGATGGATACCCTTTTATCAGGGGTATCTCTTGCGTACTTCCAGCATGTCTTGCTTGGTAGTCTGGCACACTGCTTTACTAACACACATTATGCCATGTTTTCTATACTTTCTCTTGTTTCAAAACGTGTAATGTAAGGTCCATGTTTCTAGTAGTATAGTATTATAGATATATATCTAGTAAAACATTACTCTTTAATCAGTGTGATTTTTCTTTAAAGAATGCTCCTTTCCTGGACTTGAAAGGCTGCATGTTTTTATTATACAGTGTTTTCCATAAATAGTATGGGATCAGCATGGGGAATTTTAAGGAACTAGCTGAGAAAAGGCCCACTTCCTTGAGTTCAGGTAAACTTGCTTGCTTTGCTTTAGGATATCTGTGGTGGATTTGAAAGTATTGAAGTCCTCATCATGAAATTTATTCTGTGCAGTTGATGTTATAGTGGCAGAATACTTGTATGAGATTTCTGTCAGATTGTCCTTTGGAATATTGTTTATTTGCTTGTGCAAAACGTAAAAACAAAAAAAATAATGGTTCCATCTTTATATGGATTACACTGTGGGACTGTGAAATAGCTTGTTTATGACAAGCACAGACTGTTTAGTAGTTTATTTCAGGTTAGTAAAGTACTGTTCCTGGTTGTAAGTGATAGCAGTAATAAAGTAAACCCTACCATAAATAGATATGTGAAGCATAACACTGAGTTTTGCTGGTTTGCAGCATTGCTATTAGATGAGAAATTCTGGAAGTGATGACTAAAAGACTAATCAGAGAATGAAGGCAAGCCTTAGGGTTTTTTGGTATGTATTTTCCAAATGTGTCCACTCAAGTTAAAATGTTGCATCAGACAGAGTGGTAACAAATGAAGGGTTAGTAGTTTAAACAATTTACATCACTGACTAGTGATCTGATGTCTGTTCCAGGGTGTATAGGGCAGTGTTTGGAAGTAGTATTTATAGGTTATTTTAAAAGCTAGAAAGATGTAGCTCATTTAGAATAGAGTCCTGCATTATCTTTTTAACATCACTCTATTGAATACAGGGGGAACTCTAACTTAGCAGAAAAAGAGTAGAATTACTGTAGAACAGGGTAAGCAGAAATAGCATCGAATAGAATGATGCTGTACTCTATCAGTTTCAGAATACTGCAACACACAGAAAAATTTGTACATCTGCTATCTGTTTTGTGCACAAGATTAAACTGAACCCATTTCTGTATTTTCTTATTCAACTACTGGATTTTACGCAAACTGTTACAAGTTTAATGTATTTGTTAAAATACACTAAAGCTTCTTGTTTAAAATGAATAGTTTAATGTTCCCTCATCCACAATTTCCAATTTTTTTTCCTACAGCTCTGCTTCTCTATATTAGATTAGCTTCTCCAGCAAATACTCAGAGGCTTTGTCGTATGTTTAGTTTTTTCCCTTCCTGTTTTAAACAAACATTCTGTAACATTGTCTCCCTGCTTCAGAAAGGTTAGGCTGCAAGTCTTGAGTTCTACCTACTTTTGGGACAGTATTTTAATTTCAGTGTCTTAATCAGTACTTCTGATCAGTAGATCTCTAAACCTTAGGGTACAGAAAGGGGAAGTTCCTTGCACAAAGCTGACCAGTTAGGAAATTTGGGAACAGGATCCCAAATTTCTTACTGCTGTGTCTGATGTTCTCTCTACAGTACAAGATGGGCTGGGTGGGTTGAGAATAAGGATGGTCATAATGTGGGACTTGTTTAACCCTCTACCAGTCCAGCAAAGCAGTTGCAACAAATGACTCGGTATTCAACTTGAAGTAATTTTCTTTCCAGAAATGCGTTGTCAAGAATATGATAGAAAGTAACATTGAACACTTGAAAATTCCATTTACAAGTTTACAGCTATAAAATAACACAATACAGTGTTAAATTCAACTTGTCCAAAATCTGATACAAAAAGGTTTCACAGTTAGGTGTGGAAAACTTCTTCATGCGGGAAAACTGAAAAGATTCCTGTAGATTCTATAAAGACAATGCTTAGGTAATGTCATGGAGCTGCTAGACAAACTGCAGTTCATTATAGTGAATACAGCTTTTTTAATGTCCATTTCATTCTAATATGGAACATTTACAAGATTAAACATGCAAATCTGCTGGCTTCTCATGCTGTGTTCATATTCACTGATAGGAGTCATGTAGTGTAGTAGCAAAATTAATCGCTTTTTTGGATTGCTTCTATTTATGGGGAACAAAAAGTTCGAAGAAGATGAAGTGTTAAAATTACACTGACCCGTACTAATAGTTTTGAAGACTTTTGTCCGCAACTTTAATGTTACAGCTGAAATATTTTTCTAGATGATGAAGTGCTTTTTATTACCTTAAAAATAGATTTCTTAAGTTAATGCTTATCACTGGTACATTTTGGATCTTGTCATTAGCCTTGTTTTGTTTGAGTAGTAGTGGATAATCCCCAGCACAGGCATTTCTTTTGCAGAGATGTGTCATAGTTGTGGGTTTCTGAGACACTGGGACAATTTATCTGAAATATGCTTCAAGTGAAATAGAAACACTGTAGAAGTCTGGTCTCTAGATTTACTTAGTTGGATCTGCCATAAAAATCTGAACTCCCAAGAGTAAACTTGGAAAGTGGGTTAATATATTTAAATGATTAATAAAAAATAAAAGTGAAAAAAACCTTTTCACCTTGCTGTGCTACAGAAAGTATTTAACAGATGAAATTATTTGTAATGACAAATATTTACTTTTTGTTATCTGCTGTTTTCTCTGGAATCCTTTGACTGTTTTCCTTAACTTTTTTGTGTAGTAAAGCTGCTTATGCATTCATTCTGCCACAATCCCATCACTCTGCTTTCTCCTTCCATTTCCATCTTCCTAAGAGTATCTACGAGGGAAACTTTGGGTGTGGATACTTAAAAGAGAGGAGAGCATCGGGACTAGTCTTTTGTGAAAACACTACCTCACTCTATAGAGCACTATTTGTGAGTTCTCTGGTATTATTTGTATTGTACCTTTTACCTGCCAGAGTGTGGATTAGTGCTACTAAAGCCACTCACTCTAGTGGAATGAGAGCATGCAATTTGTTTTGCTGCATGGTTTCAACAAGCGTGCATTGTTTTTGTGCTATTTTTATTGCATTTTAAAGGCTACTTAAATTTCATTGATCAGCATATCATTGGGTAAGTACTTAAGTTTTTGTGATAAAAACCCAAGATAAGTTTGTTGTAAAAGCTCTTACATTTAACTTAAATTGCTGATTCATTGAGAAATAAAATGCCTACTGTACTAGCACTCTGTGTGCTGGTGAATTGTTGGCTTTTATTGCAAAGAAATGAAACTAGTAAATATTACAACCAACATCCCTGTAGTTTCTTTAAAAGGTGATGCACTCAATGTTTGTAAGAACTTGCAACCTCTCCACACTGGTTCAAGTATTGCTTTAAAAATAAGTGTGGTTCTTTGTGGTCCCCAAACTATAAATTCCCTTGTAAATTCTGTTTCACTCCATGATGCTCTTTGTTTTGCAAATTCCCAAGCTCCTTTTCTTTTTTTTTCAAATTAGTCTGTAGTCAGGAAAATCCAGGCTAGGGAGAACCACTAATTAATATTTTTCAGTTGAATTTAATGTTACAAAATTCAAAGATACAAAGTTACATGATACAAGACTAATGAGCCTCCGAATATCTTACACTTAAATCTGTAAACACAACCTTTGTATCCTCAGAAAGAATGAGAATCTGTTCAGAATAATAACTCTTTTGCCACAGAGAGGTGGGTATGCCCTTGTAGATTGTGCAGATAAATGTGATGCTGGCTGGCTACTTTTGGCTCATATCATAAACCTTGATTTTAAAAAACTCCGTTCCCCCTGCGTTGCCCCAGATCCCAACAAAACCCTTTTCTATGGTCCTTTCAGTTAGTTTCTGAGTAGAAGTTCATTTTAAAGTATCAAAAAAGTTACATCCATTACCAAGTGTCCTTAAAATTTAATGCATAAGATATGCAGTTCATAAGCTATGATTCAGTTATCTAATATTTAGACATTGGACAAAACTTTCCAAATCCTCGAAGTAGTTTCTGAGTCAGAGTGGAACGGCAAGCATTTTAACATAGCCAGGTCTGGATTTCCTTCAGCAGCAGTGTTAACTGCCTTGTTCTGCGGTTGCATGGGTGCTAGTCTTGCAGCAAGCAAGAGACCGATATTTATGGCTGGAGGCCAGGAGAGAGGAGAGGACTGTAGTAGCACAGAGATAATAATAGCTTCAGCAGTCATAAAACTGCATCTTGTTTTCAGAGCATCTTTAAACATGAGGTATTATGCAAACATTCATACCTGCAAATTCAGGTACCCAATTGACATGTAATATGAGTTACTTGAGGCGGGCGGGAATGCTAAAAAGGGGGCTAACTGTCTAGAGGGAGAGGAAAATCCAGTGCCCTGAGTGCTCTCTGATCCTTTCTAGACAGCTTTATTGACTGTTGGGAACCTAGATTCGTAGCACCTAATTCAGACATTTACCCATCTAAAGCTGATTTATCTGAAGTAAAGGAGTATGAATAGTGTTGTTCATATAATTTCCGAAAGTGAGTAACACTAGTTTTATGATATGTTATTATTAGTTCTAACAATTTTTCTTTGGTGTCTATATAGCATATAAATTATCCATATTTTAAATTGGCTCTTACAGATCAGTGACTGTCTGCTGGTTATCAACTGAGGATGTACTCACAGGTTTAGAGACTTCTAAAGCCCCATTTTAACCCCAAGCAAGACTTAGTGAGTCAACAGAAGTAACGAGTTGTACTCCAGAGCATACTGAATTAGGATCTGGCTTAATAAGAAAACAGCTTGTTAGTTGCAGTGTGATTTGTGGGTTTGTTATTAGGATTTACTGCAAATGTCACTGCTGTTACAGAATGCTAGCCTGAAATCTGATTTATTCCACTATGTCAATAATCAGTATAGTTCTTGGATACCCGTCCCCTTTTCCTATAAATGTGGAGACACTCAGAACCATAGCAAGACAATTTTGTCACCCAAGGCAAGACCTTTTCTTGGCTTTTGATATTGAATACTCCCTTTTCTTCTCCTAGTCTCCTCCCACCCAGCCTTTCAGCCACCATCCTCATGGACTTGCAGCTCCTTCCCTTGAAACCTGAAGTCTGGCTTAAACATATTTTCCCCAGCTGATGTCCCTCTTGGCCTATCCTTGCTATGATTCCAGAGGAATTGAGACATGTTCAATATCCAGGAATCATTGGTTGCCTGCCTTTATAATTGATCACATAGGTTTGTTTTTGATTTTTAAAATTGTTTGAAATAATACAGGGGGGAAAAAAGATGTGTACTGAATGTGCAGGTGCAAGTGTCAAGGAAAGATGGCCAGTAAGTTGAGGGGCAGTTGAGGATTCAAAATGAGCTTGGTATGATCTTGAAAAATAAGGTGCCTCTCTGTAGATGACAGTGGTTGCACCCATACAAATACAGGATGGAAGTAGTTGTCTGATAGATACCTCTACAGAAACAGATCTGTAGTTGTGCTGTATCATGCCGTTATGAAGGACAAACACCATACTGTATATAGAAAAAGAAGTGTAGCCTGTAAGATGTATGGACTAATCCTTCTGTTCTACTTAGCCATTACTAAGGCCCTGATTTTGGATGCAGCAGTTCAAGATCTGGAGGACAGCAGTGAGGATATGAGAAAGCCAGTAAATGTGACTAGCAGAGGAAGAGCAACTGGGATTAGTTTAGCCTTAGGATGTAAAGATGGGGATGGAAATGGTACAAGGCTGCTGCAGACAAAGTGACTTTTTCATGTTTGTCAGAAAGCAAGGAACACTGCTTAAATTCCAGCAAGGAACACACCTGTTGGGCATTAAAAGTTTCTCTAATTAAAAGGATAGTTAAGCATTAGGATTGATATGTCTAGGGTTATTGTGCAGTCTCCGTCTTTGAAGGTCTTTACAATAGCAAGTCCCTAACGTATCAGATAAATAGCTGTGGAAGATTCCTTAATTTTATGAAAAAATAATGATTTAAAAAATGCCACAAAACCAGCCAAACTTTATTTCTGGTTTTCTCCAGTTTTATCATAATGTATGTTCATTCTGAAGTAGAAATTTTAAAGCTGAATGCCAGGAATCTCATCATATATATAGGCCAACTTTAGGATATGACATTCCAAAAGAAATCGTAAAAAAGTATTTCTGCACAAAGGTTAAATCTTTCTTCAAATTTTAGTCACTTTTGGATTTGAATTTCAGGAAGGCATTTCTTTTGGCAGAGTATTAATAATATTGGATCCTGTTCATAAACCAGGATGTTTAAAAAGGCCACTATGCAATTTTTTTTTTGTTGCCACACACTACAGCTTTTAAAGCAGAATTCTCCCTTGAAACAAAAATTTGTGCTTAAAGAAAAAGCCAGCCATAAGTATACTCACTTGAAATCTGTTTTATTTCAAAATCATATTTCCTGAAATGGCTTCTTACGAGTTGAATGCAAATTTTCTGTAACATTTTTGTACTTCATATGTGTCACTTCAAGAGCAATATTATGCTTAAAATAAAATTTAAAAATTTGATTAATGAAAGTAGTACAGGTTTTGTCCTGCTAATCATTTCGAATTCCTATTGTTAGTGTATTGGCATGTCTTCATTCAACTGAGTAAAGTAGTAGACCTTCATTCCAGTTACTGTGCAGGGTTTGTGTCATTCATCTGCCGAAGAGGCTCAAATGACTTAGATTTTTATAATACTCTTAAGTCCTATCAATAGTTTTAGCGTAGTAGTTTCTCCCATAAAAGGACTCCTTCACATAATTACTTGACTTATCATCAGAGAAGCTTCTATGTTGTGAAAATATGCTTAACCAAATTTTAAAAAGCTTCATTCCGAAGGCAGTCCATAGGATATCAAGCATTCAATAAATCTGTTTTGTGAAGTTTCTTTGTTACGGTAAAAAAACCTGGTAAGGGAAATATAAGTGGACTGAAATTGAGTATATTAATTTTAAAGCAGAATACAAACATTCAGAAATGACGGGACGGGGGGAAGTTTTGTCAGACTGTTGTTTTTTGGTTCCTTCATTGTTTTGTTTGTAAGACTTTTGGGGATTTTTTTAGGTTGAGTTTTTTCCCCCGCTTTGTCCTATGTTGTCGTGTCATAATTAATTAACCTAGTGAAATTGCTTCATTGCATGATTTATTAACCCTTCCTATGTTCATTCTCTCCTGACTTTAAAAGCATAATCCATTAGAATTTAACCCTGATGGCTTGAAGAAGGCTGCTGTTCAGAAAGCCCTAAAGGTAAAACTAATACAGTTGTCCATTTAAGGTCACCCAAGTAATTGGAAATGCAGAAATGCCTGCAACGCTTCTCTTCCACCAGTGGGTGGAATTTCTATTGCCAGATAGATATTTAGTGCAATTCTGTTTTACTTAAATTTCGTTTCAAGAAGCAGTCAAGACATTGGTGAAATACTGTGATCTATGGTAATTAGAATTTTAGATCAGCTGAGTGGAGTATAAACTTCTTTAGAAGACTGAGAAAAAAAACAGTCCTGAGAACTAATTTGAAGTAGTAACTAAAGAACAAAGCTGACATGAAAGCTAAAACATCTTTTTCATAACGAGTGATACTTCGTTGGTCAACTCTGAATGACTAACCAATAAAATCAATCTCTGACATGTTTTGAAATAATCTTTTTTCTGCTAGAAGTTTTTAGAAGGCTTTGCATCTTTTATATGAATGCTAAATAAATTTAGCCCACCTTTTTGCTATGGAAGGCGTAGAGTTGATGCTGTGGAAGGCATAACCCAAGTGCTCAGCTGGAGGAGCTTGGACAAGTGGCAGTCTCTAGTAGACTGCCAACAGCAAATCTGTCAGTGGCAGGTGTTTGAGGTGCATTATAGGTGTGGGTACAGATTGCTGCCTATTTAGCATGAATTAAAATTACATATATTTACATATCAGCGTAAGTAACAGGGTCTTTTTGTCAACTTCTGTAGTTTCATCATTTTATGAGGAAAAGGGCGTTTCAGGCACCTTTTTATGGACAAAGAGAAAATGAAAGAGATTTCGCCTACCATTTTTAAACACTGTCAGCTGGAGTGTAATCTGACTTTCTTTCTGTTCCTTAAACCTTTGTATTCTGTTGTCTCTGGGAGCTAAATATTTTTTAGTAGAAACCATGAAAAAAGAAACGCGGCATTCATCCAAGAAAGGAGTGCTTTCTCAACAGCTTTTTTTTTCTAAAGGAAAGTATGGTTATAAGCAGTGTGTCACATTAAAGTCAAGTAACATTAATGGAAGTATGATTTCCAAAATGTAAGTTCAGATCCAAAAATATCTAAAATACGCATGTTTTTAAAATATAGAATATTTTAATCAGTTGTAATTGTGACCTTACATGCATTAAGTAGATTTTAACTAACTTTCTGTTTACATACCTGATCTGTACATGGTAGAATTCAAAGTGTATTATTAGCCATGTATACTGTATTTTCTAGGCCTTTTATACGCATTAACGCCTGCTTGAGATAATTAACTTTCATGTCTAACTTTTCTTTCTGACTTAAATTTTTGTAAGGTTAATTTAAAATTTATGAAAGAAACATGTAGGTGGGAATATTCCTTTGTGTATATAATTTGTTTCTAAACTGATGTTTATTTTCATAGTTTGATGTAATGCTATACACCTGGTGGGCAAGGCTCAGATATGGCAGATGGCCGATTCTTTAATAAGAAGTGTTTGGTAAACTGTAGAAATACATATCGGGTACATTATGGTGCTTCTTCTTTTTCTCCAAACTGAAAACGAGAGAATCAATGTTCTGATATTACATCAAATTTAATAATACTACTGCAATGTAAATAAAGTAAGCTTCATGAGTTTGTTCTTTCTCCATATCTCCCATCTGCATGCAATATTCATTTTGCAGTGTTAACTATGCTTTATTAGCTTTGGGGGTTGTAATGCTCATTGAAGGATAAGAATTGCACCTGACTGATTTAATTCAAAGAAATCAGAAAGGAGTCTAGAACTCCTGCTTATTTGTAGGGTTTTGCTTCAGCGTATTTAGGGTAGTTGGGTGCCTTCGTGTTAGTGTGTTCACAAGTTAGTAGCCAGTCTGCCATTCAAGCCTGTTGAGCAAAATACTGTAAATAATAGATAAGCAGATAGAAGAAAGCATATGATTTGTATTTGTAAGATGCAAACATTTAAGTTTCAGAGGAGAGAGATTTTGCTTTATTCTGAAGGCAAAGCTTTTGCTTTTTCTTTACCAGTCAGGAAAGAAAATAAACAGTAATCCCAACCCACTTGTTTTGCTGTCAGTTGGACACAAGGCACAGGAAAGTAAGGTAAGTTCCTACTTGCCTCTGTCTACAAACATTTGGTGGCTCTGTGTGCTTGGCATTGGCTATCAAGCCATTGACTGTATCCACTGCACTAAACATTACCCCAGAACCGAAACTGCCAACAAGAAGCCAAGGATTGAACGGGTGCTTACTCAGTTTAAACTGTCTGTGAGATTAACTCTCTCTCTGTCTAGAGACCAGATCTTTAGCTATTTGTAGATGTACTTCCACAGTAGGTTCTAATCTGCAGCTGGGATTCCTACAGTAGTGATTGTATAAATAACAGTGTGGGCAAACAGCAGGCTTCAAAATGCTGATCAAGATTTGAAAGTTCTCAGAATCACAGAGAAGCACAGAGAAATGCCCAGGTCAGAAGAGCCCACTGAAGATCATCTGCTTGAACCTTCTGTTTAAAGTAGGACCTTAGATTAGCCAACACGCTGTGTAGCTCCAAGGAGCTTGTAGTTTAGCCAGGCTACTTTGTTGTTAACGTCTGTTGCTTTTTCTGTTTTGAGGTGTGGGCCACTTTTGTTTTTTGAGAAGGCTGTCCTCTAGCGCTTCTGAGCAACTTTGCCCTCCAAGGCAGACACACCTGGAATTCCTTCCAACAGTTTTAGAGCAAGTTGAAATCTGCTTTTCTGAAGTCCAAGGCTTCTGTTCTGCTATTCATTTTCCTCATGCCCCTTAGGATCTTAAGCTCTGTGATCTTACAGTCACTGTAGGCAAGGCTGCTGTTGCTAGTCACATCTGCAAACCGGTATTCCTCGTTGTATGTAATAGATTCAGAAGAACACCACTCCGAGTCAACACATCCAGTGGTTGAGAACAACCGTAACACAGCAGTATGTGTTTTCGTAGCACGAACTTTTAAATTGCTTGTGCACTGCTGTGCTGCTTCCTTAGAAAACATTAGAGTAGTTGAAGCTCTTGGTGAGAACCTGGTTCTGCAGACCTGAGACAGCTTTGAGTGATCTGAAGAAGGTGTCAGCCTTTTTTCCTAATCGAATAGTCTGTAACAGATACCTGTCATGAGGTCGATTGTGATGGTGATCCCTCTGATTTTGACACAGGGCATTCAAGATACCTGTTGTCTTGTCCATAACTTACATCTGTGCACTCAAAGATCTCTTTAAAATAAAATGGCCACAGAGAAGTGATACCTAGATAGGTAGATATATGCAATATGGGTGTGTATTGTTTGTTTGTTTGTTTTTAAAGTGAGAGTGTCAGTGAGCCAAAAGGGGAGGACATCTAATTTGACGACTTTATATCTTGTCAAGAATTGTCACAAAGCCTAAACCAGATCTTATATACAGTCTTAATATTGATACTTATTAGAGAATGGAGATAGAAATTCAAGTCCTTTGTTCCTGGATATGGCTTTTTTTATGAGCGCTTTTTTCTCTCTTTGCCCCCTCCCTTTCCTCTCCTATCTCCCCTCTCGCCCCCAGTTAATGGGTTGCTGAAAGTAGTGAGATTTGGCAGTGAAATCTTCCACTTGGCTACTTGGAGGTTAGAAGGAAAAATGCTCGTTTCTAGGAGTTTCATTGAGTTAGTTCAGCCCTTACAGGGAAAGTATGAGAAGAGAGAGTATGTGCCAGTCTGAAGACCTTGTACTTGTTCATAGACTGGTGTGAAGTAAAGGTTCTTTAGCAGGCATTTTACCTTACATGCAGCAACTTCAATGCAAAACATGTCCTCTGTATAATTTTGTATGTGATATTATGTATGCCTTGGTTAGATCCCACTTGGCCTTTGTTTAAATATGTCAAGTTTCAGACATTAATTTTGCAAAGCCAAAATGAAAAATGTAGTTGACTCTTGACACCAGCTTTATTAGACAAAAATGTTTTATAATTTGTATGTTTCCTGTTCTCTAACTTTAGATTCGGTACAAGACCAATGAACCAGTGTGGGAGGAAAACTTTACTTTCTTTGTACACAATCCCAAAAGACAAGATCTTGAAGTAGAGGTATGTTGTCTCACTCTTTTTAGATACCTTTCTTTTTTAAGACATTTCAGTAGTAACATTCAAACATTACAGGCTGTCATGAAATGAGACTGAATATATTGTGAAGACATATATTGTGAATATATTGTGAACACCATTAAAATTGTACTTTAAGTGGTTTTTAAGACCAGGCTATGAAATGCTTATTTGCGTTTACTACTAAAAGGAAGAAAGACTGTAACCAGTCTCTCACTAGATGAGCACATTTGACGATTGTCTTAAAAGGAAAAAAAAAAGGGGGGGGGGGGAGAAAAAGTAGATGTTGATACGTGTTTTGAAACTTAAGTCTGAAGTGCTAGCAGAAGTTGCTATTATGTGTGGCTGATCTGTTTCCTTGCTCATCCCAAGGAAGTCTTTGCTTTATCCACATGCTGTATCCCTTTACACTGCTGACATGTCATTTGCATCGTTCAAAGAGACTGAAGGGTGAATGAGGACTGTTCTAGTTACTGTTCCTTTAACAGTTGTGGGAATTCGTTTTCACACAGACTGTTTGGAAATCATGTAGTTATTTGATCAATGGTCAGGTAGATGTAGACATGATGGTTAGTGTTCTGTCTTGCTTTTGCTGTAGAAGATGGGGATGAAGAAACTAGACATTGAGTGTATTTGCTACTTCCTTCTTCAACGTAAAGTAATCTTATGATTAGAGAAATTTGGTTTAAGAACAGACTACATTTGTTATTATTTGGATTTTTTTTTTTTAAATGAAGCTGTCATTTCCTTTTCTTTGTGTGAATTCTTACAAAGCAGATGATGCACAATAACTTTGCTTCTGTGTTCCTTCAGGTGAAGGATGAACAGCACCAGTGTTCTCTGGGGAACTTCAAGCTGCCTCTAAGCCAGTTGCTGGAGAGTGAAGATTTAACTATGCATCAGCGGTTCCATCTGAGCAACTCTGGTCCAAACAGCACTATAAACATGAAGATTGCACTCAGGGTATGCTAAAACTTTTCCCATTGTAAATACCTGAAAGCATGTTTAAGACTATTGTGACTTCTGGTCTTCTAGCGTTATGAGGATAGTACGTTTCCTTGGGTGTCACAATGGCAGGTGTCCTTAGTTGTGGCAGTGCTAATAACTACACAAAGATAACCTCTAATTTAAATACATTCTATTTCAAAACCAGAAAATTCTCCAAACAAACAGTAATCAGCTGCATTAATGAAGAATGAGGTTCCCTGTGGGTTTAGGTTCGGAAATCATGTTTGGAATCTGAATTCCTTCAAGTCTCTAGTGACTCACTAGGCTACAGATCAGTGAAATCACCTTTATCTCATAGAAATGGAACTGAGGTCATGGTGGTTTAGAAAGAATAACATTTGTAGGGGAAGGAAGTACCTTCATAATTCTAGAACTTTCAAGCACACTGGAGTTTTGAAAGTGAAACTTGCATACTTAAAAGTTGGTTTGTTTTTTTCCCCAGCTAAACTATTTGGTTTAACAAGGTAGTGTATCTCTTTGCAAACACTGTCAAACTTTTGTGAACTTCTGTTATTTGTTCTTTTCTAAAGCACTTTCTTGCTTACTTGTCATTAATAAATGAAAATAACCTATAAAAGAGGAAGTAAGGACTATGAGTGAGGAGAACTTGTGATATAGGATTAAATTTTAAAAGACGAGAAGAAAAAAATATAGAATAGCATTCTATGTGGCTAGAGCTGCAAAGTGAATAGCACTTGCACCAGAAGTGTGTACGGTATGGGAAGGGAGTATTGAGGAGAATAATTCTAAATGAATGGAAAATTTCACATTGTTTCATAGTTACTGCAGTTGCCAAAAAGATGTGTTTTGCTGTGCAAAAGGTTTCCTATTGAAGAGTGAAGGAGTATAAGCATGAATATTTTTGGTCCTGCATTAGTGTCCAAACTTAACAACTTGTCACCAGTCGGTACTCTTGCAGAAACAAATTTGTTCGTGTTTTTTATACTGTATTTTTACTGTACCTAGGTCCTTTGTCTTGAGAAGCAAGCAAGATCTCCAGATCATCAACACTCAGCCCAAGTAAAAAGGCCGTCTCTTTCCAAAGATGCAAGAAAATCGTCTTTCAAGCCTCAGGTTCCTGTCTCAACACCACCTGATTCAAACAAACCTGTTCCACCTTCCCCAGTGACTGATAGCGATAAAAAGGCTGATACAGCAGAAAAAAGTCAGCCTCCCAATGCCAGCCCTCAGTGGCCAACAGATCTCAGCCGAAGTTCCTCCAGCCTTCAAGCCTCTAACTTCTCTTATTCTCCCAGCCACCTCTCGGTCAAAGAACCCACTCCTAGCATAGCCTCAGACATATCTCTGCCTATCGCCACGCAGGAGCTGCGGCACAGACTACGACAGCTTGAAAAGTACGGTGTTAATTTATTGATTTTGTGATACATCTAAGTTGATTTAGAAAAAATGTCATCAGTGCACCCAGAGAAAGAGTGTTTAGTTTGCATTTCAGTAAGATTTTTTTCCTGTTGCAGTTTGAGCCTGGTATTTGAAAATCAGTCACTGTGGTTTTCTGCTTCCTCCCGGTACCTCAGTTAGACAGATTCTGCAATTAGAAGTTACCTTACCATTACGATGATCTGCTAGATGAAGTCCACCTTGTTCTCAGAGCTACACTGTGTAGTGCTAATAAGAGTGGATTGGCAAGAGGGAAGGATATTTTTCGATACAACATTAATCACTTTCATGGCAGTAGTTGCCTGTTTCACCACTGAATCCGATTAGCATTAATATTAGGCCAATTAAGCTGAATATAGCTGGTCTCTCTGAATTACTCAGAGGGATAGTTGACTATAAAGAATGTTAAATGAATAGTTAGTTACTATTCAATTAATGAGGATTGCTGCAGCAATGCTTTCTTAAATTCTCTGATTTTTTTTTTTTACATGCCTCAACAGGCAGCTGTACTTACCAGTAAAGACAGCTGAGCAGCCATTCTGCTCTGAATAGGAGAATGGAAACCGTTAATTCCCTGTTCATGTAGCTTCTCTGTGAAGCAAAGGAAAAAGATTTTAATTTTTTATTTGTAAGGGATTGAACCAATTCCTCTTTTTCTCTATCAGAGTTCAAAGAATCGGTAGAGTAATGCAGGTTGGAAGGAACCTCATGGTAAGCCCTCTGCTCAAAGCAAACGCCACTTCAAAGTTAGATCAGGTTGCTTGGGCCTTGTCCAAACAAGTTGTGAATATCTCCGACGACGGAGATGCTATTAACTTTCTCAGCAATTCCGGTGCTTAACCACTCCACTGTGAAGACGTTTTTTCCTTGTTTTCAATTGGAATTTATCTTGCTCCAACTTGACTGGGGCTTCTTGTTCTTTTACTGCGCACAGCCACAAGAAGTCTGACGTAGTCTCCTCTATAAAGTCTGTTTTAAGTAGTGAAAGACTGAATTGAATGTGCTGTTGGACTTCTTTTCAGTTTGTACAGACCCGTTTCCTTCACCATCTGCTTAGGTGCTCCAGTCACCCATTTATCTTTATGGTCATATACTGTCTTGTCTTTAGTTTGTCCGGCTCGCTTCTGGCCCAAAACTGGGTTAGACTTTGTTAATTATGATAAATGTTCAAATACTACTCCTTATTTAATACACAAATTTTATACTTATTTGATGAGTGGTAAACCTATGGCTAAGAAGGTCCTTTATTGCAAGCTCCATGTTTTTAGGTGCTCTCTTTTTTTTTTTTTTTTTTATTTTTTCCTATTTTAACTAAGAAAATACTGAACTGAAATGCTTTGGTCTAGTTTTTAAAGTGAATGACTTGGGAATTTTCATGGAACATTCTGCAATCACTTTGCAGTAGCTATTCACACAAGAGGCACGCCTCTCCCTGGAGGCTAAGATATCCCTCAGCTGGTTGAGAAATACCAAGCATGCCATGTACTGTCCTGTGCGAAACGGAAAATACTCATAGTTTACACAAACTAAAATCAGCATTTTCTAGAGATGAGGGAACTCTGCAAATGCTGGCCATTCTTTAGAAAACAGGACTGCTTAATCATGGTGCTTTCTTTTTATTTAAGCATGACCTGTATTTGTAAGTGTAAATTGATTCTGATTTGTTTTCAATGTGGCATGAGCTACAGAAAAGTAAAATGGCTGTGTTTATATTGTGATTTGAGCTTTTGAGACAGTAAGTGGGTTTCAATATCACTATTTTAAGCCAAGAATATTAGTATTTCTACGTTAGAGAATTTAGAAAAGAATGAGCTGGTCTTCTGATTGGTTCCTAGCCATAGGTAAGCGTGGCCCATCACTGAGCTTTTCATTGCGGTTTGCACCATTGTTCTTCCAGTTTCCTGGATACTGCTTTAATGTTTGTTCTAGGGTAAGCAAGTTCTTTTCTGGGCGTGGTTTTCGAAGTAATGAAGAGCAGCGGACCTCTAAACTGACAGGAATACTGAGCTTAGTTTGGAGAGTAGAGCTGTTGGACGAGGAACTGAAGTACAAGAAACTGATGAAGATGTGCTCACATGCTAACGTGTGCTCTCTTCTTTCACATTGCTCTAGTGAAAAAAATGCATAATACAGAATTTCTGGAAAAACTACTCAGTGTGTATTTCAGTTAGGTGTTACTTTAAATATCGGTTTTAAAAACTAAGGATAGCGTTCTACTTTTTTTTTGCAGTGGAACAACTCTGGGGCAGTCTCCCTTAGGACAGATCCAGCTAACAATTCGTCATAGTTCACAAAGGAACAAACTGATTGTGGTAGTGCATTCCTGCAGGTGAGCATAAAATAGCAAATTTCATTTCTGTGCATGTTTCTTTGTAAACTTTAATTCTGCGCATATTTCTTTGTAAACTTTGTCATATCTTGACTTCTCCTCTTCAGCTGGTTGTCTGGATGATCTTTATTATTTAAACTGGTTGTAGTTATGTGCAAATACAAAAACATACAGGGCTATACCCAGAATCAGTAAAAACTTTGTTGAAGAATTTGCTGTGATTTTGTATTTGTCTATTATGCCTCTGTCAGATTGTTAATGAAGACGGCGTGTAGATTTTTGCCAGCAGTGTCTGAAAGCTATCTCTAAGAGACTGAATTTTCCATGGAATGACAAAAATGCATGATTATTGGGAAGACATATCTAAACTTTGAATTGGAATTTAAGAAATGTTGTATTCGCACCTCTGCTGTGTGCTCAACGTTTATCTGATCTTGTACAATTCACTGATTGGCATTGTTTTAGTTTTTCTTCACCACTGCTGTTAGCTGTGTGCTGTGTCCTGCACATCATACTTCATGCAGGATATCCCACAACTGATTCACATACTAAATCAAGTGATAGTAGTGTAGACACTTAAATTCAGCAATGTCTCATTTATTTTCTAAGTGTTGTTCTTTGTTTTTCACTTCTCTCAGAAATCTAATAGCGTTTTCAGAAGAAGGATCTGATCCATATGTGCGAATGTATTTATTGCCTGATAAGAGACGATCAGGAAGAAGAAAAACACATGTATCAAAGAAGACACTAAACCCAGTGTTTGATCAAATGTATGTTCTAACTATGTGTAGTAGTTTTTTATCTTGTGGTTACAAAGATGTCAAATCAAGGTTTCACAGCTCACCTGAATGGACGAGCTGTTGAAACTCCTAGTTGTCATCACCAGACTTGGTCATACCTTTCCCTTCTGCTATAATAGCTCTTCCCATCCTTCTGTTCCCTCTTACCACTCTAGCCCTTCTTATGGCGTTACCAACCCTTTCTCTCTTATTTTCTGCCTTATCCGATGTCAGTTACATCCCCTGCGTGCTGGTAGCTACGAAGCAGTGTGCGCTTTGCTGGCAGGTGGCCAGAAGATGAGTGCCTTTTAGCTGGGCAGTGCTGTTGGTGTCCCTTCCTACCAAGAGGCATGTTGAGTCTGACTGGCCGATGGCCTGGCTGAGAGCTGCTGCCCCCTCGGTAGGACTATCCAGCCAGTGTCTATGCATGATCAATTGCTCAGTCAGTCTACTTGGTGGCACTTCTCAAGGTCCAGGGAGCCAGGAGATTTCCTCGTAGGTTATATCCTGGCCTGCAGGTTGGAAATTGTGCAAGTTATGCAACATTATATTTCACTTATCTTTGCACTCAGCTTTGTGATGGTAGTTTCTCTCACATGTGTACCCCTTTTTCCCCCACCCATCACTTATCAAGAAAGAAGACTTTTCTCTACAGGCAGAAATGTAATTTTGGGAAAATAACACTTCATTCTGTCCAAGGGAAATCTGTAAATCATTAGGTAGAGGCTCTGGTAGGTTTAACTGGTACTGCAGTGCTCTCCTGTTTGTTCCAGGTAACAGGTTTATTTCACGGTGCCTTCCCAAGTAAAATGTGTTGCAAAGCAACTAAGCTGCTTAAGAACTGTAGTGACAAATAGTTGTAGCTTGTGGTATAATCTTGCCCTCACTTTCTATAAGTTTCAGATCTAGTAAACAAAATGCATTCTTCCTTAGAAGTTGATAGGTTTCCTGGGTGTGCCAGGAAAGAAAAGGAGCTCTGGTTCTAGAGGACTGAGGATCAGTAAGACTGATCAGTCTTTCGCTGTTGGAGAGTAGTGATGCTGAGCTGTCAGGGTAGCAGGATTACTTCTTCCCTTCTTTGTGCAGTAGGCGGTTGACCTTTTCCTTGTTTTGTCTGGTTTGGGTTTTGCTTGTTTTGTTTTGGCTTCTAGAGACCAAAGGTAACAGAAGTCTCAAACATTTGATGTTGATATTGATGATAGTACTGAAGAAGAAATATTAGGCAAAACATGGGGATTGTTTTCCTCATTTATCTCAGACCTCATTTTTTGCTTAGGGAGTGGGGTGGTTTGGTTATGATTTGGATTGTTGTTTAGCTGTAGGAACTGAGCTTGCATTCCAGGTGCAAAATTCTCTCTAAAGCATCACTTTGCGTGTCAGATTTGATTTCAGTGTTTCCCTGCCTGAAGTACAGAGAAGAACGCTAGATGTAGCAGTGAAGAACAGTGGTGGTTTCTTGTCCAAAGATAAAGGGCTGCTTGGCAAAGTAAGTTGACAACAAGCAAATTCAGCTTGTTAATACAGCTTGTTAGTGTTGACTGAAGCACCTGATTTGGGTATAAAGCTTTTAAAAATTATAGATGGCTTAGATGTCAAGCTTCAGCAAGGGAAGGAACAAACTGCAGAGACAGACATCAAAAGATGAGGCAGTGATCTCTTCTAGAGAACGGTAAATTCTGAGGCTCGCAGTAACAGAAGAAACCTGCATGTCAGACTTATTAATCATACAGTCAGAGAAAGAAAATGTCCATAAGAAAACAGGTGATATCTCAGAAGATGTTCTGACAAAACCAGAAAAAAAAGCATGAGTACTTAGAGAAGCACACAGAACAAATGTATGTTTAGTAATTAAAATTCCAGATTGTAAAATCCATGAGAAAGAACTGCTACTGGAGATGTTCCCACGGCCAAAACCAGCTATTGTGTTTACAGCTTCGCTGTTCTGTAGGCACTCATTAAATCACTCTCTTTCCTACACATGTGATTTGGAGCATGTGAAAAGGAATAGTAAATTCCAACATCCTTGCAAATTGCTATGTTCGAGCTCTGTGAAGAGGATGAGAGATGTCAGAATCGTGGTCAGTTCACGGTGAACAGTGTTCTTATTTTCCTGTGTACCATGAAGGCTGTTAGCATAAACATATCAGCTGACGGCCATTGCCAAGGTCTGCCATCTTCAGATTTTAAGCCTGTGAGGTGCTCTGGGACCATATCGCTAAAGGGTATAGATTTTGGGTCAAAAACAGCACCTTGAAACTTTACTACAAGTTGGGCAGATAGCTATGATGGCAAGGATGTAAAATATATTATTTATTAATGGCATTACTTATACTGTAGTTTACAGGGTTGTCAGATTTGATCTTTAAAAGACATAGAATGAAAGGCATGCATAATGCATTCATTGCTAATTTCACTTTCCACAGTTATTAATACCTCTGGCATCTGAAGAACTTGCAAAAGGCTGGACTCAGTGGTAAGTATAATATTTCTTTTATTAGTAATAATACTATGTACTAATAACTGGTGTGTTAATAATAGTTTTAAAAAATGTGAAATGTAAAAAAATGTAAATGTAAAAAACATTGTCTTTTTTCATTTACAGGTATGATTTAACAGAAGATGGTACAAGGCCACATGGTGCAAGTTAGGCCCATGGATACTGGGAATTCCCGACGTATAATTTTGCCAACGTTTATATATTTTTAAAGCGTTGTTCTCACAGATGTACCAATATTATTTTTATAGCTTTACTGATTTAGTTCTTAGACACATCCTCAATAATTTTATAATGCTTGGTCATTTTATGTAGACATAGCCCTTTCTCATTGTTAAACTTTGTATTTTAATTTGCTAAACAATGTTATGTGTTACTGTAATGTGCAATAGTACAGTAAAGTAACCTTCTGTGTTTAAATTGATCTTTATGACAGCTGTAACTATTAGAAAGCAAAAAGATTATGTTTTGCTGTTTTCCTGACTTGTTTTATATCTCAACAAGGTATACTGTACCATGTAAATATATACTATTTTTTATAATTCTTTCATGCTGGTTTGAATTCAGAAGAAAATTAGATAAAGGATATAGATATTTTCTTCTAAATGCATGTTAATTTCTTCAGATGAATCTCTTTTGTCTTTGCAGCACAATGGTCTTAATCATTTTGTGATATTCTTCAAAAACAAAGTGCAGAAAAACATTTTTACTTTATTGTGTTTCTGGCCCAGTGTGGCTAGCTTAAAATGTACAAAACATTAGCATTTTAATATTTATATATAGATGTATTATTGGAAAATCATGCTATAGAATATTATAAACAAAAATGAGAATTCTATAAATATTGTATGAAGAGACGATGAGGTCCATGAATCACAGTTTCTAAAACCGAGTCTTCATTTAATGGAGTAAACATAACAAACAGTACAGTTTCATTATACAAGTTCACCTGGATTTTGTTATTTATTCCTGTACTCTATAGTACTAGACACGTGACATTTTGAAGGTATGAGGACATGGATTTTTCTGTATTATAAAATCTCTAACCACTTAGAACTGTCCTTACTGCCGTGTTTCACTGATTTATAAGGTATACAAATCAGTTTGCAATGTAAGTTCATATCGTAGGCATACGTACAAGACATATGATATTTTTATTACACAATACTGTGCTAAATAGTATATTACACTGTACCTTCTGTAATACTAAAATGGAACACCAATAGGTAAGAAAGTGAGAAACTGAGGTGAAACTGACTGTCTTTATAGTGCTTCATTGCTACCTACTGTGTTTGGTGCCTGAAAAAAATGCACTTCAGTGGTCCAGGCAGGTTTCTTGAGAAATACCGGCATTCTGCGGGAGCATTGCCATAGTCTGCTGCGAGACTACGGCAGTGATGCCATTAGCACAAACTGATAAAAGCAGACAGTTGAGAGCTGAAGCGAGAGTATCGGCCTAAACAGCTGAGCTCATAACGCTAGTACTATGGGGCATTTTTTTGTATTCGGAACTGATTTTTCTTTTCCTGGTAAGTTTTCTCAGACTGTTATAAAAATGTGCATTAAGAATCCAAGAGAACAGTTCAGCTCTTTCAGAGCCATTGCCCTCATTCTTGGATAAGTATGCAATTAGAGAGACAAAGTATATTATTTAGCTAAGATTCTAGAATGATCTTTCAGCCAAGAAAGAACTTTAAAGCAGAATAATAAACTCCTGAAATTAGCTTTATTGTAAGATTACTGACAGAACCTTAATTCTAGATGTAGAATATGCCTACATTACTAGATGTACCAAAGTGCCTACCATAGAAGTAGCTTTTTGTCTTTTTCAGGTTTAAGAATTGACTCATTTCAGTTTGTCTAAATTCAATTTAACGTGAACATTTGTCACAGATGTGTGTGACACACACATACACCTCTATACAGTGATGGCCTTCTTATTGCCACATTTTATATGAGACAATTTTAGCAAACAAACTTACATTGTAAATTTTGCTGCTGTTACTTTCTGATGGACTGGGCAATAGAGAGGTTCTTTGTAAGAAAGACATTTCCATTTGAAGGCTTCACTCTATATTGGAATGTATCAGTATCTATATATACACATGCACTCATCTGTTCATATAAAATGTAATGTATTATGAAATATGTATTTTCTTTGCTAGTTCTCCATTAACGTGTTAAGAATGGAAAGACAGAGAATTATTATGAATGCAGTGAAAATGCAGAAAGCGAAAGCTGATCTTGATAAAGGAGGTTGAAGTGCAGCGGTTCAGCATAATTGTCCTGTGCCTTGGTTCAGCCCGAGGTCGAAGGACTCTTGTTGTAGATCTTGAGCAGTGACTCCCCAGAGTTTGAGCCACGGCCAATAAATGGGCTGTTAGACTGATTCCTGTTTCAAGGCTGAACTGAAATCTGGGGACAGATGTTAGAAGGCTCTGCGTTTAAACAAAAAAAGCGCACATTTTGTCTTCTAAAGTCTTGAGCGGGAAAAATGCTGTATTTGGGTAAATGTGAGATAGCACAAAGTGAATAACTGAATAAATTATATAGGACAGGTTTCCAAAATAGCTTACAACCTCAAATTAGGGATAGGTTCTTAAGAGAGCCCAATTCCCATTTAGGAATCTAAAATTAAGAGTTTGAATTGTCATTGTAATTCAGGATGCCAGACTCTCTAGAAATGTTCTCCTGAGAGAATGTGGATCGGAAGGTGACTGCCTAGATGAGATTGACTCTTTTGATAGTGGAAACAAACCTCTGTATCGCAGTTACCAAATTCTGACTGTTCTGTTTACATGGAAGTAGGGAGGACGAACATCATTTTTCCTCTGGGCAAAAATGGCACCTCATTATCAACTCAATGTATTAATATCAACTCATAGCTTTTAATGTAGTTCTTGTTTATCCCGTGCCTTAAAATATGAACATAAGATGTTTAAGAAATGGCTACAAATAAGCTTTGTTACCTGTAGGTACCAACACATGTTCTCTACTGTTGAAACTGTTTTTAGAATTAACTCTGCTTCACTGACAAGAAAACCAGCTTTCTTAATTATAGCAGTAGTATAACCCAAACTCAAATCAGCATGCATATCACTTGGATGTGGATTAAACGAGTTTTCATCTTCTGTCTTGAATCCTTTATCAGAGCTGCAGCAAATGGTGAGAGCTGAAATGAGAACAAAGGGTAATCAATTTTGTACAGATTGCCTTTTTTGCTCATGTAATTCTACATTATGATGCATGTATTTATTCAATAAATGGTTCATATGGAAATCAGTGTGTTGCTTCCCTCTACACACACACACTCCCTGTTCCCCTCTTTTGCGTATCCCTGTCCTAATTAGTAATACAGTGAGGTGAGTTTGTAAAATAGCCGTGTATGCTGACCACTTTGACCTAGGTCGCCTTGCTGCTAGGTGTGTAGGCACATTTTGGAGTTTTACATGACAGAGAAGTTCAGGACACTTCACTAGGGCGTTCCTTGCTTGTTGGTCTGGAGCAGATTCACACAGGAGAATGAGTAGGTCCTTCGTTCAACTTGAGCATCTGAAATTTTTTCTCTTAAAGTGATCAGTTGAACAAGTTGTCACGACTCCCTCTAGCACTCACTCATCAGTTGTTCTGAATTAGGTTTTCAGAAGGGCCTGGAACTGCCTGTAGTTGCCTTAGATGTAGAACCAGCAGATTTCTACATGTGGCAATCTTTCCTGTCCTTCCACCTGCTCGTTAAGGCAGGTTTGATCAAAAATACAGCTATGTACTGCATAAATAAGAAAAGGGATCTTGGATCTTCCATCTATTACAGAAAAACAGCCATAGAAATTATGCTGTTTACGTTAAACAATAATTTTTAATTAATTTTAATACCATAATTAATTATGCTACCTCTTCCCTTAAACTGCTACAACTTGTCTGCATTCCTAATAGTTTTCATCAGCCATAAATAAAAGCTGCAGGAATTCACCACCCAGTCACGATCAGACTTAGAAGGGACCCCACTGGGTAATCTTTACTGATACTAACTACAAAATTACGTATAGGGATTTTTATCTTCCTTTTTTAGCAGAATAAATGGCTTCTGCTAATCAATGGGAAGGCAGCTAAAGCCAAGTAAAGCATGCCCATCTTCGTCAGTCCCCAGTGGCGAGGTGCTGCTGGGTGGCACGCTTCCCGGCAGTGCCAGTACCGACCCGGTGTCTGCGCTCCCCAGGTGTGGATCGAGTCAAAGCTCCGTTCAGTCCCGCAGGACAGGTGGCAACTGGATCAGCACCTGCAGAAGAACGCTGACTTGTGTAGTCCCAAGATCTTGTTAGAGAGCAGAAATAATTGTGCAAGATGCTCCTCCAGATGGATTTGGTATTAATTTGATGGGCTCAGCCAAGCCTAGACTTTTTGTTACTATTTGCTGTACTGTTTAAACTGTTTTAGGTGATCGTTCAGTTCACCCAGTCTCCACCTAAGAGCAGTGTTTGCCAGTACAGTTACCATTATGGTATTTTGGGTATTTTCTCAGCTTAGAGCTGAATACAAAACTGGTTTCCTATGAGGTTTCTGTTTTCATCAGTTTAATTATTTATAGCCTCCACCAAACACTCTGAATGTTGGATGGTACCTTTAATATTTGTTAGAAAGAACCAAAACTTCAGATGGTCCCAGAACTATTTGTGGCTGTAGCTGGTTGCTGAAGGACTATCGTCTGACTACTTCATCACAAACGGTGTTTTTACACATCTTAACAAAGTGTCAGACTTTATCGTTGTATGCTCTCCTACTGATTTCGAAGGCGGTCAGGCCCTCAACAATATTTTCAGCTGCTTTCTGAAATACGTTATTTGAAAAACGCAAAGCAGCTAAAGTAAAAAACCCACTTGTATTTCTTTCAGTGTTATGCAGTGAATTTAGCTGGCAGATTAGATGGCAGCTCTGGGAGAAAAGTTCTCTAATCTGTACTCGCGTGACGGAGGTGATGCTCTCTGTTCTCGCCATCTGCAGGGAATATTGCTTGCCAGTCACCTACCGTGGAACCCAGGTTGAGCCGACGACTGCATACCTATTTCCTCGGTGCTACCAAAGTGAAGACAGCCTGTCTGCTCCTGGTATTTCTCTGAGTCCTCAGGAGCTGTGAACTTTATTGCAAAGGAATTAAGGGCTGATAGTGACCATTCTTCCCTGTAAGACCCATGTAGAGACAGGTTCAAGGACAGATGAATCCAGGCAAGATTCCAGCCTGTCACACCTGGGCTGTGGTAGGGGTGGCTCTCGGCTTGGGGACAGGGGGGTCCCTTCCTGCCAGGCCTCGACAGTCCCACTGCCCTCAGAGCTGGGCACGTAGCACCTCAGCCTCCGTGCGAGAGATAGCATACAGAGGGCAGCTGTCAAGTCCCAGCACCCTGGCTGTCCCGTGATTTCATTCAGCAGGTGCACGGGAAGAGTCTCTTGTGTAACTGAGGATCAATTTTATTTATTTGTTATCTAAGTCTAGTAGTTCCTTTCAGCAGGCGGCTGAACTATGTCACCTGCTGAGGTCCCTTCCAGCCTGAATTATTCTATGACTCTCAAGTATGATTTTTTAAATGTTAAATAAGATCAGTAATGTGCTGGAGCTCTTGTGCACTCTTGGGTCGGTGCAGTAGGTCCTCCTCGGCATTTTGCTGCCCGATTCCACGTTCTCAGAGAGGGGCACGTAGCAACTCCGGCTGAGCGAAAAAAGGGGCCACGCAGCAGGAAGCTGCAAGCTTTGTGAAGTCAGGCTGCAAAAATTGTGTAGTAATTAAAAATACATCTTGAGCTGCAACGTAGGTAATGCTGGCAAAGTGAGAACTGTCTGTAGGTACTGAATAAAAGTCATTAATTTTACTGGATAACTGGGATGAGATCCCTAAAAAAAATCCCCGTGCACACATTTAATGGTGGTTGTTTCCAGCATGGAATTTCAGAGAAGGTTTTTTACTCTTCAGCTGGATTTGCAAGCTAATGTGTCATTCTGCAAACTCCCAGAGACTGACAACTGCAGCTTACCAAGCATTTCACAAAGATTAATAATTTAATACAGAACATTCTGCAAGACAGTTCCATGCAGACTTCAGCATGGGAGCAGTAATTGAACAGATAGGCTGAAATCCTGCAAGGATTTTGCATGGGTTTGCATTGCTATTTTGAAGTTTATTTGATGTTCTCATGTTCATGTTCTGAACCTAGAATTGATAGGACCCTTTAGCTGGTTTTGCATGAACCATGCATGTTCTGTGAGCTAAAGTAAATACGATAACCACTGAACTACTGTAACCTTCAGCTCAGAGCCCAGCTGGATAAATTTGGCGAACAGTGACAACAGCATCTGGACGAAGACCTCAGATTGTCTCTAGACCTGTGCTTCATACAGCTGATGAAAATGAAAGGTAATGGAAATGGCAGTTTGTGACATGTAGAACGGTATTTGCAGCAATGCTCGTTCTTTGTGTTTTATTAGGTAAATCATTAATTAACGTGCATGTAAAATAAGTTGGAATTGAAGGTTTAAAATACTAGGATGAGCTTTCCAAAAAGAGGGGTAAATGTTAGAGTTTTAGGAACTTTGATCTAGGTCATTTTTTTTCTTATTTAATATGATTTTTCAAGTTCAGATTATTGGAAATCTAAAAAATGCTTCATTTTTGACATTTGTTATAAAGCATTTTAGCTTTGTTTATCTTGTCTTTCACAATGAAACTTTAAAGTTTTGGGATTTATACTTGTTACAGTACCATTTTTGTTTTCTGAAGACACCGTTGTATTCCACTAGATGGTAGTGCAGACCCTATTCTGAAAAGCCTTTTTTTGCTGCCTGTGCACTTCATTTCTTGTACCAAAATGAAGTGGTCTGGATGCCAGGCATCTCTGGGAGTGGAGCCTGAAGCCATCCTAGCTTAACAGCAGTGAAGAACAGGCGGTGGTAACCTTCCTTTTCTGGCTGACATACCTGTAGAAGCCCTTCTCGTTATTCTTTGCATCCCTTGCCAAGCTCAGCTCCAGCCGCGCCTTGGCCTTCCTGACCTCATCCCTACACAACCGGGCAGCTTCCCTATACTCTTCCCAGGATACCTGTCCCTGCTTCCACTCTCTGTGCGGTTCCCTCTTGCCTTTAGTTTGACCAGCAGGTCTCAGCTCAGCCATGCCGGTCTCTTCCCTTCCTTGCCTGACTTCTTAAACCTGGGGACCGAGAGC
>Ga0181612_137079_pt1 | contig 29585 bp, 19 predicted proteins | sample HoacroProtozoa21_FD_119630 | JGI IMG/M metagenome (GOLD analysis project Ga0181612, IMG submission 119630) | Hoatzin crop microbial communities from Cojedes, Venezuel. Combined Assembly of Gp0051906, Gp0051904, Gp0051908 | reverse complement strand
GTTTCCACTGTTGCACCTGCCTCTCTGAGTTGAAGATCATGGTTGCCACTTCACAGAAGATCAATAAACAGTATCAACAAACCTTATGTTTTTGTTGTATACTGAATGTCGGCAAACTGGTGACTCTTCAGTCACCAGTGACTCTTCAGTCACCAGTGGAAGCTGCTACTGTTCTGAAGCAAAGGGCTGCTTGGTGAAGAAAGACACCAATAGCCTAGATCAAAGTGTACTGGAGTGAACAGGTACCTCTAGCTTGCTCATTGCTGATCAAGATCTGGGCATAAATGTGAAAATGGAGTATGTGAGTGTATGTACATACATGTATTATGCACATATATTTACATATGTGTACAGAAGCATGCAAACAATGTTTATTTAAGCCTGCATAGCATAGCCATAGTTACATGGCAATAGACAGTGAACAACGATTGATGGTATAAATAAGTGGAATCACTCATGTGAAGAATTCAAGCTGCCTTGCAAGAAACTTAGCCAAGCGTAGAGTGATGGAAGGAAGCCAGAAGGAAGCACTGCAACAGCGCTGCCTGATCACCTGCATAATGCAGGCCATGGGACTTGTCACAACAACGATGCACATTCTTACCCTTATTTACATGCCATTGCTGAAGGAAAATCTACTCTGCCTTTTGGTCCGTTGTCCCAGCGCTGTCGAGTGAATTTGGCTCCCAGTTAGGCTAGGTGAGTTCTCTCCCTCCCAACTTTAGATCACTACAGCAGGGGTATCTAGATTAAAGTTTGTTTCCCTGCACCGCAGATTCTCTCTCTGGTCAGTGAAGAGGTATAGGCACTTTTGGTGTATGATGTATCTCATCCGAACTTAAACTAAACTAAAATGGGCATAGGTGACCTGTATCCTGTAAGACCCTACTTTTGCCCTACTATAAAGGGAGTTGAAAGTAACCAACCCTGCTGAGGATGCTGCACCGGTTGCCTAATCTCTGCCTTTGGCATTCAAATCTCGTCCTCATATTTTCTGATAGAGTGGATAAATTTCTGGTCCCTGGCAAAGTGCTGTGGTTTTCTCCCCGAATCTTCTTTGAGGAACAAATTGGAATTTTTGGCTGGAGTCTTCATCAGGCACTTTTTCAAAACCCTTTTGTCATGCTTTGAGTTCCTCTCTGATTCCCAGTGTTTCCCTTGAGGTCAGAGCTGGGTACACTGAACCAGCAGTAGTCATGTGGTTCTCACCCTGGACTTAGTACAGGTCTGTTCACACATCGAAAGATTGCATTTGTGTTTTGGCTGAAGTGCAGCACTGCAAGTTCACCATCAAATCATGACCCATGATCTGTTGGAGTCGTGGATGCCTGAAGGGATTCTCTGCATATGGAGCATCCCTTCAGACAGTTGTTTTATGATTATTGCCATTGACATTTTGACAATACCGGTTTTGATTAAACTTTTCATGCATTTTATTAGTTTCTTTATCTTCTGTCTTCCTGGTCCAAAGGTTAGTGCCCATCAAAATACTTTATATATATTTAAGCAGTTCTACCACTCCTGTTACTGCTGTGAAAAACTGTGTCATGTTAGGACTTCAATTTAATTTCGTAGGATTTATTTTCCATAATTCCATGCTGATTATCATTGACTATATATAATTCTACATGGTTCTCAATGCTTTTGTCAATCATTTTATTATTTTACTAGGGTCAGTACCAGGCTGATAGAACAGGGTTGACCTATTTATTTACCCTTTAGCCTGGGGTACTAATATGGCGTTACAATTTGTCCACGCTCTTCCTCTTTTTCCAAGTTTCTTCCACTCTTGAGTGTTGAGGGGTTTCGAAGTCCTGATGCACCTCTGCCTTCAGCTTGCCTAGTACAGCACTAATATTCTGAGTGGAGTCACACAAAACTATGGCATGAAAGAGTCAGAAATTTAACTGTCTTGCTTATCTTACTCCATAAACATCATTGTTGCCTAAGAGGTGTAGTGTTAAGGGTTGTCTTTCTCTGTTGACGTGAAAATGTTTGGTGCGAAGCTTGGAAACTGGACTTTAGAACGGGAGCAGTGATTTCAAGAAAAGTTGTTGTTGATCTGCAGATCCATAAAGGTAAATAATTTTCACAAATATTTAAGCCAGGTGTGCACTGTCTGCATTATTAAAGCCTAAGTTAGTGCTTCCTAAATTGTAGTTTGTGGATCCTAATGATTTCTGAGACCATGGTATGTACCTTTGTATTTCACTGATGCATCAGGTTTGCCGGCTGCAATGTGATGTTTTGTCTTACACGGGGAAGATGATATGATGCTGATGTGCATGCTGGGAGTAGCCCACCTTCTTCAGCTCCTTTGAACAGTGTCCCTTCACCCTGTAGAATAATGTCCCATTGTGCAAGGAATCATAGCAGACTACTTTCTTCTCTGAAATACCTCTCAGACCACCAGATACGATCGGCTCTGCTACTACACACCTCATGGCTCTGAAATGGTCCACGGGAAAAAAAGTTCTGGGAACCAGGTGTGTGGAAGGGCTGCTTGTTGGTTGTCTTGGGACTTAGGGCTGCGCTTTTGAGAGGAATGAGTTGAGTATCCTTAGATTTCTGCAACCCAGAGACTTCTGCAAGGCAGGCCTGATTATCACAGAACAGTCACTTAGAGGCACTGAAAGGCATTATTGTTTGCTGAATAAAAAGGGTGTGGAACAAGATATACTGCTAGATTTTAGGAGACACAATTAAGAGGCCATCTACAATGTAAACAGTCCCAATAAAGTAGGCAGGGTCACTGCCAGAAGCTGGACAATGGAAGCCAATCCAGCTTACCTTAGCCCATTGACTGCTTTGGTTTATTGTCTTGAAGATAAATGCTTTGCAAAGGATTTAATGATGTTGTGGATATTGGTTTTTTAGTTGTGCCTTTGGATTATAAGGGTGTATCAGGCTAGCAAGACTTTGGAGACAAAGGAATAAACCTATAGACCTGTCTGACTGGTTGATTTTGGAGGCAGCACAACTATCTAAATGAAACATATCCTTCTAAGGATATTTTATGATGGAAATGGAGTTGTTTAGTGGGAGGAAATGGATATTATCCGGTGGAAGGTATTGCCAAAGTCCTTTCATTATTTACAGAATCAACATATTCCTAGCTCTAGGGGGAGGTACTCCACCAAGCAGGGTTACAATTCAGGAGTTATTTCTCTGGGAACAATAGGAAATTCATAAATGTCGAGAAACCTGTAGAGGGAATGGAGTATTTTCTCTCCAGTGTTTGTGAACAGCTTGGGCGCTCTCTGTGGGAGGCTCCAGGTGTGTCTTTGCTGGCAGGATCCAAAGCTCATGTCGCCCCACACACCTATGCAGCAGGGTGCTCCTGCCAGCTGGGGACTCCAAGTCTGGAAGGAAGCCACTGAAGTTGGACCTGTGTTGTGTGCGTGAATCAGGTGGACTATTCCCACAGTTCAGCAGTAAGATGGTGGGCTAGCAGGGAAAACCTACTGGTTTGGGATAAGGATCGCACCACCTGGATCACTGCTAGCTGATGATGTAGAGTGTTGCTTGCCCCATCGACATCCCAAAGCAGCAGATTTTAGCTCTGATGGATTGACAATGGAAAAAGCAAACCGGACAATGGAAAGGGTCGTTCAGGGGCTCCAAGAATCTGCTCTGAAGAGCGTGTTGGTGCCTGACAGCTAATACTTTGAAAGCTTTTCTTCCCTCAAAGACCACCTTGGCGCTGATTTTCAAACAGAGTAGCAGCTAATAGTGCATGTTGGGAGGGGAGAGGCAAAATGGAAGAAAACCCTAAAACACCTAAACCCTTCAGAAACTGAGGCCTTGCTGGTGCACATGCTGCTCTGCTGTGAGTTTTATGTCTGCCTGTAGATCAGAACAGGAAGCAAGGCTTTGAGAGCTTTTGTCAGAAAACCTCAAAGCTTTTGATGGTATTATAAATGTCAAGTATATTTTAAAAAGGAGGAAAGTACCAGACTCTGCTCTGTACAAGATGATAGGGACTTTATAATATTACAGGAAGCTGCATGTGAGAATTACAGAGAAGTTAAGGTCTGTGGTATTAATGCACTGTAGCAACTGAGCTCTCAACACACTCAATTCTTCCCTCTTTCTGTATACTCCCAGTCACACACAGTGTCACACTGGCTGAACTGTGGAGTATAGATTTGTCATTTAAAAAGCACTTAAAGAGAATTTTTCCCCAAGTTCTGGTCCTCCTAAGTGAAAAGATTGAAATAAAACAATTAAACCCAAGCTCTTATGCTTGATTGTAAATCAGATAAGTTGGTCAGTAGAGAGCATTGTCTTTAGCTGCTGGTCTTGAAAAAATGAGAGAAACAACAATGTTAGGAGAATGGAGAGTGGCAAGGTAGGCTATTTCTGGACCCTGCACAAGAGGTGAGCTTGTAATTGTTCATACCTCAAAGACATTTGAAATAAGCAGGGAAGTAAAAACTTCTACCTCAGACCTGGATATGTGCAGAACATAAAAAGCTAAGATTACAATATGCTTGGACACACTGTAGGAAGCTCAGAAGTGACCCTGAAAATACTTCATCAATCTGCCACTCCTTTGCTGCTGGCCTTGTACCAATCATCTATGATTCTGTCTTGGCTGAACTGAAGCAGAACCTATTATAATCCACTGAAGACTAAATTGTCTGTAGATAATTGGACAGTGGAGAAACTGAATTATAAAGTACAAATGTATTCATGGCAGAATATAAAAAACACATTAAGGAGTCCTGAACAAGTGTTCTCTCTACCTTATTCAGCAGCCTTTTAAGAGCGTTTTTTTTTATTCTTCATTTCTTACCATAGATTGTTGTGAGGAAGATTTCTGAGCTGCTAATATACGTGGCCTCAAAGCACTATGTTAAGCTTTTCAGAATTTTTTTCTATTTTATACCAGTAGGCCAATATTGACTGTGTATAAAGATGGATATATGAAACTTAAAAAAAATTCAAGTTGTCTTTGTAAACTGAGAGAGAGAGAATAACAAACGGTATGGACTACCAGAGCCCACTGGGGCTATTTCTCGACTTTATGTTGCTGCTGTGCAATGTTTATCCAGTCTAATGATTAGTAAGGGGACAAGGTATCCTGTAAGGAACATCTTGCATTCTAAAAACATTAATTTATGAGGTCAAGAAGAAAACGCCCTTTGTCACCTTTTTCAAGTCCTTTCCCACTAGCCTTGCCTGGACATGCCATATCTCCCCGACAAATAAATATGAGAACAGTAGATGTGGAGAGGATAAAATTTCCTGAATTACTGGTGAGTGCAAGGCTTGAGCTGTTGCTTACAGCCGCCTTGTGTTTTCACCACAGGAATAAACATCAGGCTGCAGCATAGCCCAGGACCCCCAGTCCTCATTTTCCTTGTATTAAGATTGTTTCTGACTATTGACTTTTTTCTGATCACATCCCTCTTTGGAAAAGAGACATGGGAGATGTCTTCTCGGTGGCCTCAGTTATCTGCTCTGCCCTGCTACTTGAGCACTTGTCTGTGCCTCTTGCTGTTCCTCTAGTGACCAAAGCAATGCCCAGAAGGGGACTTGCTAGCCTTTTCTGGCAAATCTCTCGAAACTTGTTTGCCTGCTTTTGTGGTAATTTATAATAGCAATCTTCCCAGGTTTAACCCAAAGCCGACTGCAGCCGGTAGTAAGCCTGAGAGCTGGTGGGTCTGTTCCTGCTGCTAAACTGAAGCACAGGTCATGGCCCAGGGTCTGGACACAGATGGATCAGAGGGAGGTGCCTGCAGGTCAGTAAGGACAGGACTCTGCAAGAGAAGCAGTCGAAGGGGTAGTTCAGTCTGGTGTGAATTCAAATTCATTTCCCAGCTGATGCCAACGGGACTTGATGACGTGCTCATTGTGTGCGCACGAGTAAGTGCTTCTCTGAACTGTGTCTTTTGTTGGTAGGGAAGGAAGAGCAGAGAGTAAAAAGAGGAGCATAATTTTCAGAAACTATTTTGAAGCATTGTAGAACTAGCCTCTTTTTAAGTCTAAGAATGTAAGCTTCACAGATCTATTTTGATGATTTACACTTGTGGACTGAAATTTATCATGTCAGCGACTTGCACTTGCTTAGTATTACTTTCCTAACTGTGCTGAATCTCTATATCTTTAGGTTTTATTGGTCAGACCAAATTCCTGGTGCCTGGAGTAGGATTTGTGTAGGCAAAGAACAAGGAAGATTGAAGTCTGGGTAATCATTATTATTTCAGTTCTGCTTTCATGCCATCAGAGGTCATAAAAATCTTCCCTTGCTGCAGATATCATTTTTCACACACTAAAAGGCAAGACTAGAGTAGGTTTTCTTTTTATGTCCTGGACTTAGCAAGAGACTTTCAGGAAGTATATTTCCCTTTCTTAAAACAGAAACATGGGGTGATTGAAATGCAGGGAATCATTGTCATATTGCTGATTTCCCACTGCAGCTCAAACAGATTGCACTTTGGAGCTCCCCAGATCATAGAGGTTTTCATAATGTTAAAGATATGCTCAAGATCCAGTCATCCTTGAGTTAAAAGGATGCAAACTGTGCCTAACAAACATGGCATTTCCATAGGAGATTTGAATTGGTCTGCTTTTGTAGTGCTGTTGCAAAACAGGCACGCAGAACCACCTCACAAGCAAAACAGAGGCATCAAAAAGACAATATACCTTCCTTCCTGAGGCAGATATTTCAGGAGTTGGGGAAACACAGCTTCCTGTGTTCTCACACGGATTTAGATAATGAAACTCCTGACCGATTCAGAAAGAATAGAGTATTACCCAGTTGCTTGAAAATATTCCTATGTTATTGTACAATGCGCCGTAGCATTAAACTGCCAGCTGTAGTGAAATCTTCTGTGTACATATCCTAGAAAACAATCATAACCCCCAGGCTGTGACTGGTCTTTCCACAAGGTAGTCAGACTGGGATGGGAGGAGCTGGAGAAGAATGGCAGATGGGGGAAAAAAAAAAAGTGTGGCAATAATGAACATAAAGAAGTTAAAAATGGCAGGTTCATTTCTATTCTTTTAAAGACCCGATTATAGGTAGGGCAGGTAGCTTTGATTATCATTAAAGTCATGTGATACCTGGCAGCTCAGTATTCTGTTTTTAATTATTACTCACGTTCTCAAGGCTCAACTATGTAGGCGAAATTTTCAATGCGGTGTGCTGCCACAAGGTAAGTATAATAGGGGAATGAGACCAGAATGGCTTTTTTATTTTCTCCTCAAAGGAGAGTTCAAGATAAAGTAAAAATTAAAAAAAAATAAAAATTATTACTTTACTGATCTTTTTTTTTAATGCTCTCACTTCCATGTCTCATTCTGCTTTGTAGCAGAGATTCAAATTATAGTAGGAAATGGTTGCTTTTCTATCAAAGATGGCTCTTTTCCATCCCTGTGAAAAATCTCAACAGGCTTGATCAAGCTATTAACCCCATGACATCTGCACTTTACAGAAATTTGAGGTGGAAACTTGCAGGTCTCTTTAGTGTTCAAATTTCCTGAAGATATCTTCCTCACTGGCCATCTTCCAGCCCTGGCAATGTCCTCATCTGCGTTCTCCATCCCTGTAGAGCATCTGAGTCTATGGTGGGTTGGAAAGCAGGTCCTGTGGCTGTGTCTTCAGCCACTGTGGGCTGAGCTGGGAGCATTTGCTGGGAGTAAGAATGGCTTGGAAAGCAGCGCTCCTGTTCATGATCTTTTACTTGTGCCCCAGTAACATGGAGGAGAAAGCTGTCTTATCCTTATTAGGGGGTAAAATAAGGACCTCAGCAGGTAAAGATGACAAGAGGGAAAAGAAACAATGTTGGGAGGTTGAATGGGGGGAAATTCAGTTTAGGTGAACAAGGGAACTAGCAAAGACAGAGGTGGGTGGGAAGGCAGCTGGGGTCAGATATGTGGCTGAAGAGAAGGGAGGCTGGGACTGACTGAACAAGGAAAACTGGGAACAATGAATGGAGTGACATGGTCTGGAGTATAGACTGGGACCACTGGGATGCAGATGCATGAGTTGGGTAGATGAGCATAATGTAGCTTGAGCCAAGGAAGACAGACAGGGATGGAAGCATTTTGGAGGTATTTGGAGGCAATATTGGGCAATATATTTACGCTTGTCTTCAAATCCAGAATTCCTGAATTTTATCGGCTGTCTTGTTACCGGCAGGTCATTTCTGTGCTATCCAGTCTCCATCATTTCCACTCTGTCACAGTTCTTTTAAACCAGGCTTTTACTGTTCAGAAGGAAGAAAGGTTCTGCAAAATTTCAGTCTTCCCAAATCATGAATTCTAAATGATAGTTATGTTATCTGCAAGCTTGCGGTGTGTAATTCTCTACCCAGTGCATACTGTACTATACAGATAGATGGGCCTGTCTCCAAATTTATTTCAGTCCAAAAGCAAGATGAAGTGAGAAGCCAATGCAACAGAAAAGGTCAGGAAAGTACATGGCAGCAGTGGCTACACACATGGTGGTGGCAGAGGTTGCACAGGCCAGTTCTCTACAGATGAAGAGAGAAGAAAATTTCATTTTATTTTTCTCCCTCCTGAGTTTTTGCAGACCTGAAACTCTGAAACTTAAAACTTGATGTTTGAGGTCCATTTCATCCCAGTGCGAAAGAAATGTTCAGTGTCCAAGGTTGTATGGGTTCTTCCCCGTGTGAAAGAGGAGAAGGGCAAAAGCCTTTTCTCTTCAGATAGGAGCCTGACCCAGGAAATGTTAGCTCCTTCTCAGAATCCTGATGAAAGATCCACTAAGCAGGCACGCTGTGCTGCTTCTACTGCAAAATATCCACATTTTTGTCCAAGCATGTGAGAACACGGAGAACCGTAACCACTTGTGCTAATGTGGATTTGGCAGTATGATCTCTGAACACCTGAGGGTTTCTTATTGCAAGATGGCAACATTGCAGTACTCTGGGAAAACAGCAGAAAAGGCAGGCTCTGACTGGAAATGAATTCCTAGACCTCTTGAAATATTTTCATTGCTGCTGGTACATCTACGTAAGAGAAATGAGAATTTTTGTCTTTCACTTAATTCATGTCTGCTGGAAAGCAGAACACGATGCAGCTGCTATCAAGAGACTGGAGTTTATATTCAGTTGAAACATTTGATGTACGTGGTGGTGAGCAGTGCTGAGCAAGCACTACATCAGTGGCACTGCTTGTTGGGCTTGCCCGTTGCCTCATAGCATCAGGCCTGAGACAGTTTTTGGATAAACAATTTGTCCTGTCTTTGAGAGCATTGCCATATCACGTTTCTACCTGAACAGAAACAAGACCTTGCTGAAAAACAGCTATTGATCTTGGGTTAATGGCAAATTTATGGAACTTTAAAGCAATTACTATCAAAAGATTGCCTCTGAACAATCCAGGCAAGGTAAGGCAAGGTTGCACCAGTCATTTGCTGGTGGGAACATGAGTCTGTGGAGGATGGGGTGCCTCTAATTTTAATAGGGTTTTCTGCCAGCTAATCTAGCTGTAGGGTGAGGGTCCCTGTTTAAATTTTCTTCTCCCATTTCCTTTTCTCAGTTCAACAGAATTAGAACTGATGTGTAAAGTGCTTATATTACTAGGAACAACAGTAGGAAACCCTTTGTTAACCTTAATTTCCCATCTAATATTTCTCTGCAGCGTCAGCCAGTCTCCAAGGAGATAGGGTTGTTGACAATAACTCCAAATTGCTATGTAACTGTCAGACTGTGCAGCTCTGAAGTGCAAATTGTTGATTTTGCCCTTGCTCATTTGTTGGTGGTTGGTGTTTTTTTTCCTTTTCCCCAGAGATCGTGCGATATCTAGACCTTCTCACATCTCTTGTATGTTAAGTAAATGACAGACTTGAGTTTCCTACCTAAGAAACAGTATTTTTCTATCAAGGGCTAAATTCAGCAGGTTGCTGAGATCCTATTGTAAAGCACTGCGAATCCTGCACTTTTTAGGAAGCCAAGAGAAGGTGAGAGCACTCAGTATAATAACAGTTACACAGTTAGTTTCAGGATCTAGAATTAATCTTTTAAGATGAAATCCTATGATGTGCAGAAACTCTACTTGCCAGCACAAAAACCTGGAGGTGTCCAGTACGATACATGGTCCCATTTCAGGACAGCATGGAAGTGGGTTTGAGAGTCCACATCGCCCTACAGAATGTACCCAGGAGAATTGCAGGTATTCTGTGCCTGTGAAACTCCCTTGGTAATTACAACACCCCAAAGTGTTTGTTCAGTTTTGCTGTTTTACACAGTCCCATTGATGAAGAATCTCGACAGTTCATGAAGAAAATACTTGACTCAGTGAAAAACTGACTATTCTAAATGTATTTGGTTCAACAATTTTAATCTTCTAACAGAGTCTATGCGGTTCTTCCTCATCACCTTTCTCTCCTATCTGTGGTGCCTGCTCTCCAGGGCTGTTGGTGTGACTTTCATTCTTCTGGTGGGAGGGAGCATCAAGACTTTGAAACTATCATATTTATTTTTCATTCAGGAATGGTAGGAAGGTGGTCTGCTCAAGGTGTTTCACCCATTGCTGAGGTATGGAAGCAAAGCAGAGGCCGAAAATAAGAACAGGTCTTATCTCTGTGGCAAAAGAGCTTTTCCATCCCCTGGAAAGGCAGCAAGTGGAAGAGGAGTAAAGCACAGGTTTAAATTGTCATTCAAGCTCCGTCCAATTCCATGAAGGAATGTCACTTCCCAGGAGCTACCTTTTATGTGAATAAAAGCACAGTCAGGTTTAACATTTTGGTATTTTAGCGGCTCTTAGCCATTAAATAGATTTATGAAGTCTGAAAAATTCAAACGTAGGTTTTAGAACATCAACATACTCTTGACAAGGAAAAATAAAATACATAAGAACATGAAAACAAAAAGATGCAAGGTAAGGAACAAAAAAATGTTGAAATATTCCTTTGCTTCACTCCTGAAGGAAAATAGTGTGGCAATTCATAGAAGCAGTGACTCAGAGCAGTAATAATTAGTGAAAGAAATAATTAGTTTATGATTAGCCTTTTTTCCTGTGTGTGCTCATGTTTGGGTGAAGCATATTGTTCTTACAAATGTTGAGCGGACATTTATCACATCCTCTGTCATAATTTTTAGTGACAAGTCACGTCTGAATGAAAACAAATGGAAGAAGTGTTTGTCTCACTGTGAATTCTTTCTGATAAAGTCTCATGAAATTCTTTCCATCTTGTACTTGCAGGAACTGGAGGAGCGTTTTGGCCCTGGGACATACTGGGTGTATTACCATCATTAATTGAAAAGAGCATCCCCTTCAACTCCTCTAACAGTAGAAGAGGCCAATTTCATTCCCTGGAACTTTGCACTTCTATAGTTTTCACACATTTAAAAAATTTGAATAGCACTTAGTTGAATTGTACAAGGTACACTTTTAGTCCCTCTGACCTGCTCATAGAACACCCAAAAGTTTTTCCGAGTTTTATACTTGGGAGAGTTAAGCCTGGATGAGTTGCCTCCCAGTATGAACTGGTTTTCCAGATAAGGAAAAGTTAGAGAGGAGCTAGGGTTCCCTCTGATGGGTACTCAACATGGGAAGTGTGGGACCGTGTTTGAGGAGTACTCCAGTGCCCTACAAGGTGAGAAGAGATGAAGCCTCTGGCACTACTGCTCATTCACAACCTTTCCTACAAGTGGTGCATAGGTGTTGGGAGTTGTGCTGGGTATCAATGGAGGAAGGAAACAAACCTGTTCAACAGAGAGTGGGATTAATGCTATTACCATGTGTTTGCTCCCAGACACTAGACTGGACTAAGACAAAGAGGGCTGAAAGAGGAAGACCTTCAGAAGAGCCTTGTAATGGACACTCCTTTTGATCCCTGAGATGAAATGTCTGTGGATTTCAGAGACAGCTTTATGCTAAGGATCCTGAGCTGATCCTTCATTTCTGAAGCCAGCTGGGCATGGGGCAACCTGAATCTCACAGAAGAGTGCTCATAAATTGCCTGAAAGAGAACTGCTTGTTTTCCTTCACGTTTAATAACATGCTTGAACATTTTATTTAATGGGGTTCTTTTTTTGATACCCTAAGAAGTTTTACACTAGATACAGATTGAATCAACATTTCCCATGGGTTTAAGAAGTGCCATGCACGAACACTAGGTAGTGTGTCTGATAACAAGGTGTGGACTTGTTTGCTCTTCGTGCTGTTGCATAAGAACCACTTGAGATCACTGTGTGGAGCACTGGGACACTGTAGGTGTTTGACTATGGGGAGATATGGTGAGTTTAAGCTGATCGTGTGAGTCCTCCTGGGCTTTCATTACCTCTTCGTTGCAGGGCTGCTCTCTAGAACATGCCTGTTGGACTTGGGGAATACAGAGACTGGGGGAGAAGAAGTGATTTCAGAGGAACCGCTCGCAGCCTGAGCAATAAACCCCAGTGAATGGCTGTTAAAGGCAGTCTGCTTTGAAGGCAGAAGGATATTTTCACAGACAGGCCCAAGAAAGCTGCTTTTCACCTACAAAATGTGCCAAAAAGGAGAGGTATATTTATCTGCTTTGAAACCTACCGATCAACATGACTTGGTCAACAGATTTCTGTGGTGATCGCTCTGAAGTCATGTGCCTTAAAGTCTCTGTGGTCCTGTAAGTCTCAGAAGCTTGCTTTGGGCTCCTAAAAGTTGAGCACACCAATGGTAGAGAGATGTCTCTTCTCTCCTTAACTTGTTAAGAAACATCCTTGGTGTCCTTTTAGACTCAAGCAATGCTGACTTCTAGATGCCTTTTTATGGGGTGGAGTTGTTGAGATGTGGGAATGGGAAAGTTGGGAACCTGAGCGTAAAGTCTGAAACTTCAAGGAAATTGAGCCTACACAGCAAGCCTGTGATATTGATGGCAATCTGAGGGGTTAGGTAGAGATTATATACCCAGAACATGAACATAAGATCAGAGTCCTGTCCAGCACAGTGGGCTGTTGTGTAGCAGCAGGATTGGGCAGGTCACACAGTCTGCGGGTGGTTGTTGTTGGTTACACCTCTGGGGTAAAACGAACCAGTTCTGGGACTCAGGTGCTTGTCTTGCTGCTTTGGGATGTCTGTATAACCCTATCCATAATGTTGTCCTCTGGTTTGGAGAGGGCACTTGTTTGCAGAAATTTGGTGCTAGCAATTTGCAAAGGCAGTGGGAACATCATTGGAGCCGGCTCCAATATGTTTTCTTGCATGTTTTTTTTTCCTGGCACTTCTTGTGATCTTGCTTGAGAGCAGCTCAGAGATTCCTCCACCTGCATTCGTTTGCTCCCCTATTCAGCGTCTTGAAGGTGTATTTATGTGACTGGTCATGCAGCTTTGCCAAGCGAAGGCCAGGACCTGTCTCTGGCCCATGCACAAGCTCAGGGGATAGCTTATGGATGTACCCCTGGAAGCTGGTAGGGAAAGAGGCCCTCAAGGCTGGCAGCCAGCAGTCAGAGAGAGGTGACAACCAAACTCCCAAGCAGTCACGTGTACAAGGGGATGAACAGAGGCTGAGCATGAACCTTAAGAACCAGCTGCTATTTTTAATTTTCTTGCTTTTGGAGAGATTTCCTCAGCAGATGAGTTGAATCGAGAAAAGAAAGCAAAGTCTTTTGGTTTTAAACTACAACCACTCTGGAAAAAACAGGAGAGAGAGAACTTTTTAATGGTGAACTACTTGATGAGGCTGAAATCAAAGGAATTTGGGGAACAATGAATTTGGCCATAGCAGCGGGTGATCCTTGGTGAGTCGGTGGCATGGTACCAGTTTGAAAAGGCCAGATCCATGTTTCAGATAAGATATTACATAATGGCCCTTAATCAGACAACTTTCCTGAGGTGAATGAACTGAGATTACTTTCAGGTCACACTGCTTACTTTTTAATTTTCCAGTCTGTGCTGAGCTGAAAATACAGTAACAAATATTACTTTCAAGCGGTATTTCAATATTTCCCTCTTGGTCTGAGTAGAGGAAGCAGAGAAGAATGGGAAAATAAATAAAATCAAATAAGTTTTTTCTGGAGGATCAAAAGAGTTTAATTTGAGTTTCTGGGCAGAAGTTTGAATTACTTTTCTGTGGGTTTATTTTCCTTCCACCCTGGCTCTGAACACTGTGTACTTTCAAGATAACATTGTTCAAAATCTTATAAAATCTACACGTAAACCGTCTTAAAAGAAAGGGAATATTTAAGTTTGGAGATAGTTGTAGAGTGTCATGATCTAATTACACTAGCATGTTTGAAGGATAACAAGTGTCAGAAGAAATAAACTGGATATTATGGAAAATAAAAGTAGGGCCAAGAATCTAAGGCTAGCCAGAGAAATTAAATATTGAGGCTTTTCCTTTGGAAGGTTTTAAATCAATGTAGTGTTGGTGAAAAGTGCCAGATTCATAGCAGAGGAAAATGATGCCTTTTATTTATTTACAGGCGAGGCTGGCATGCGCCAGTGACAGCATCTCTTCTTTAGACTATCGCTGTACTTTGACACTCAGCTGAACTGACCACCAGGAAAAGCAGCTGAAAAGTCCCTCTGTCTCTCTTCCCTTCTGTCCGTGGAGGTTGCCAGCAGCCTGACTACGCTTTACTTTTGAAAGTGGTTTTTATCATGTGGATCTATCCACCAAGATCTACGGCGAGACAAATGACTCCTCGCATTCAAGTCCAGAAAGAGCTGTCAGATGGTTAAAAAAAATATCACTACTTAAAACAAATTTTTTATTTGCACTCATATTTGAATGCCTGTGGATCGAGAGCTAGACTGGGAACAGAGTTTCTTTTTTTGGAGCACACAGTTCACACTTAAGTTTATTTATGATGTATGCCCACCGTGCTTTGGGGATAGCAGGCAAGGAGACCCTCCACAACTATTAGCTGCCCTCCAATGAAGCAACATGGTCAGGCGGCTAGTGAAAGAAAGTGGTGGTTTTCAAACAGCTTCTGAAGAGTACAGGCTTTTGATGGCAATAAATGTGTCTTAGTTTGTCAGAGCAGCTTTCTTTCAGGGCTGAGTCTTCAAAATTGGCTGATGAAGTAGTAGCTGCCAACTTTATACGGTCCCTGTGGGACTCCATGTGGGAGTCCTCAGGTGGTAAGTTAAGTTGAAAGATCAGGAACTGTTCCATAAAATACAAATTTTTCATGAAATTTTACCTCCTACTGAATGTAGGACTGGGTCTGAACAAGGGAATTCATTTTTTGTTGGACGTTCAGTGAGTAGCTGAAAAGAAAGTCCTTTCATAGGGCCCTGGTTTTGGCGGTGGGGCTTGATTGCACGGTGAGGAACGCCTGGCTATCTGGCAGCTTCTTTAAAGCCCCTCTGAAACACACGGTTCAAAGAATTCTATGGCTCATGCAGAAGGTGTTGAGGTATGAAGCACGTCTCGTTTTGAGGGAGATTCTCAAGCCGTTTGGGCTCAGATTCCGCGTTGCTGGCTGCTAAGAAATCAGGCCAGAGATGCTTAATACCTTCACACCATTCAGAGAGGTGCACACAGCAGAGGCGAAAAAGGCAGTGCCCATCTGCAGCTGCAGATGACACAGCTTTGAATCACTGGGGCTAATGGAATCCAATGACTAATTGGGTGTTTCCGGGACTAGCCACTTGCCAAGGAGGTGAGGGAAGGGAAGGTGTCTGTCAGGAACTTCTTTCTCTCTCCCTCTGGTGTGTGGTACCACAGATGCTGTGATATTTGGCCTGGGACAAGGCAAGGCAGTTGCACAGACCCAGTCTGATGTCTGGGAGTCCAGGGCCTGGGTAATAAAACAAAGGCTGAAAAGGAAATGGTGATCTGGTTTGAAAATGAAACATGATAAGGCATTGCGACGAAAGACAGGAGGGGAAACTAGTGCTCAGAGGGCTGTTCTCAAATGTCTGAAATCCAGTTCCTAGGAAAGAGACAAAAATAAACAGCAGGGTGAGGGAGCTCCGGGATCTGTTGCAGCCCGAGTGTGGGCTCAGGAAGGGAGGCTGGGGTCGGGTTTTGTGCTGCCCGCTGCAGCCAGTGGCCGGGGGCATCCAGGTTCCCCATGTGAGCATCCCCCTCGGTTCGCAGCACCTGCCTGGAGAGTTTCTGCACTGCAGCAACCCTAGCAAACTCCCTGAGACTCGCAGCTTCAGGGAACAGCTTTGCTCTCTTGAGTAGAGAGAAAGATTCACTGCAGGCAGCCCCTGATTGCCGTGGGCACCATTGCTGGCTTGGGATGCTGTCCTGGCATGGCTCGCCAGAAAGGACTGGTGCCCGCACGGAAAGGGCTGATGGCTGGCAGCCTCCCACGGGGGAAGAGTTTTCATGCAGAAATGTCACTACTGGATCTTTTAGAAGAGAGAGATGGCTCCCTGGAGATTTCTGGAGGAAAATGTGAAAGTATTCCCCTTGCCTCTGATAATAAACATGAAATAGCCAAAGGAAGAAGTACTTAGTGCTCACAAAAATGTTTGGCTTATTGAAAAACTCCAGAGTCAGCAACACTTCAGTGGTTTGTATACAGGCTCTGCACTGGTAAAGGACTTGCCAGCTTTTATGCACTGCCCCACCAATCTAAATTAATTTGAGATCTTTGGGACTGACTCCAAAGGTGATAAAGTCGGTCAGCTTTCATTTCCTCTCATTCTTTGATCTCTCCCCTGAGGCTGCCTTCAGTGAAACGTAATGAATGGATTTTATTGTTATTCTTGATGATGAGATGACACGGTCCCAGTGAGCATAGAACAGAAATTGTGAGGAATTTTCTTGTTTGTGGTTTTTTTTTTTATTTCTCCAACAAGATTTCAAGAATTTTAATTTACTGGGACAGTGTTTTAGGGAAGATACATTGCTCTCTGCTGCTCTCTTTTCATTCGTATGGAAGCTGGGACATCTTTGTGAGGTGTGGGTGGTGTGATGCTAGACCTCTGAAACTCTGCAGTTGCTGTTGTGATCCATCCCTTCACTACTTTGAAAGAAAAATATAAAAAAGAGTGGTTGTCAAACCCACATTTTTGTTTCTGTGACAAGCATAATATATTTTTGTTGAGAGAAGAATGTATTTATGCACTGCCCATACACACCAAATAATTAAAGAACAAATTTTAAACAATTTTTACATGCTTTTTTTCCCATGTGCCCTACAGAAAACTTACATTACTTTTTTATATTTCATATTATCATGTTTTAAGATTATTTAAAAAGATCTACCAGTAGTTGGCTCTGAACCTTTGCCCCTTTGGACACTGGATTTTGACTGGATGACTTTGGCCCTAAAGTACAGCATTATAACCAGTGTCACTAATCTGAACCTTCTGAGATTGTCAATGACATTAAAGAGACTGGCAGCTGTTTCGCAATCGAGGTAGAGATTTACAGAACTGGTCTCACTCTTTTGAATCAGAGTTGCCATCTCTACTGATTTAGTAAGGTGATTTGGTAAGGAAGAGTTTTTCTCTTCTTGCGTGTAAGACAGCATCTCTTTGAGCATATGGAAATGTCTCCTCCCAGTTTTCTGACCTCACAAGAGAAAAGAAATGCCTTAAAGTCACCTTACACTTCTCTGAAATGTGCCTGGGTTATGCCAGTGCAGACAATAATAGCTTTGACTTGTTAACTCTCCAACAGGTATCCTCTAGTGTTTTGAGTTGAGTGATAAAGAAAACAATGAGCCTGAAGTCTCATGAAGGCTTTTTTTTTTTTTTTTGCACTTTAGTGTGGTAATAGTCTGAGGTAATATAAATGCTGAGGTTGGTGAAAAAAATATCCCTACCAAAAAGCCCCTTGTCCCAAACCAAAACAGTTTCTTTGTCCATCCAGAGCCTAATTCCACACTCCTGTTATCTGACCTATAAACTCAGGTATTTGCAGTAATGGTTACTCTGAGATTGTCTACACAAGGAACAATAAATGAGGGGATTAGTCAATCCATAAATAATTGCTTAAATGATTTAAGTGTTTAATAAGTATTGAATTATTTAAGTGGTTAGGGATTATGTAACTTGCTCCTCCCACCACTTTGCTCTGCGGTAGAAGGATTAATGTAGGTTTCTTACTCCCCTGTACCTGCCCAAGCTAATTCTTAATCTGGTAATGGCTCATAACCCTAAGCAGCAGCAAGATTTACAGCCTGTCTTGCTTCCTCTGCCTTCACTTCTTCATGGATGCTTTTGGTAGGTCTTTGGATGTCTATGTGCAAAGAAATGTGCTCCATTCTAAAAGGAAAGCAAGGAGTATTGCCCTTCAGACGGCCTAAATGGAGCTGCAGAGCGAGCTGGTGTGAAACACCTCGTATGTTATTAAATGCATACCTAGGTGGTGTCTTTCTGGATTATGAATCTCCTGATTCTGCAGGCAACCATCCTTTGACAACCTGACTGTGCCCCATCTTGGAACTAATTTCATTTTTTACCCCCTTTCTGTTAAGAGGCTGTTCCAGAGTCTCCCAGTCTCTGGCTTTCTTCTAATCAGCAATCTGAATATATCCAAACCTGTTTTACATCCAAACACAATTTACATCTTTGTCCTAACACTACCTTTCATCCTCAATAACTCCGCTCCTTGCCTGGTGCTTTCAGTGATATGTACAGAGAGGAATCATAACTTTTCTTTTAAACTTAACTCATATGACGGACTCTTCATGTCTCTCATTATACTAGCCTGATCTTGCACTTCAGTACCTCTTCAAGGTGAAACTAGAGTTTCTTGGGCAAGTGTGACTGAATTAGACATGCAAACATCAGTTTTATACTCATCAGAAAGCAAAAGAAAACCCATCCATGTCAAATGTAGGAACTATTAGGAGTGCAGTTGAGACTTGACCATGCCTTGAATGCTCAGTGCAGTCCTGCTCACCTTAGCTTAGAAAGGGTGCCTTGAAACTGGGAGTAGGGCAGCAGGGATGATCAGGGATATGGACTGACTGAATACATGGAGCCTGTTCAGCCTGGAAGAGAGGCCACTTGGGAAGATATGATAGAGGTTTACAAAATTGGGGAAAAAGTTGACATGGACTGACTCTTTCTTGTTTCATCCCACATGAGAGTTAGGAGCCACATGAGGAAATTACTGGGAAATAGGTTCAAAACAAAACAAGGGGTGATTCTTCGTGTGACAAAGAGTAAATGTGAGGAAGTCCTTACTGAAGAACACAATGAATTCAAGGAATTTACACTGGCTCAAGGGTAGATTGAGAATCATTTGGAAGAAAAATCCATGGTGGGTTGCTTAATAGTCAAACCACAACTAGCAAAGGAAATCCCCTGAGCTGAAAATATTTCAAGGCTGTGAGAGTATCAGAAGGAAGTCTTACATGTGCTTTTCCTATTCTTATTCTTCCTGTTACTCTGGCCACAGTTGAATAAAGGGTAATGGGCAATGAGGACCCTTGGTCTGAACTAGTACAGCCATTTGTGCATTATTATCATTCCACGTTGCACCACTGCTTTACACCATGACAACAATTACCTGTCTCCTCTGGAAATACCTTGACTGACGTATCCTAGGATCACAGTTGCTTTTTCTCGCAGTTGCATCACTTGGTAGCTTAAGTCATCCTATAATTAAGTAATGGTCCCTGCTTCTTCTCCTCCTCAGTCATCTCCAGTTAATGAGCTCTCAGCTTATGGTAGCAGTTCTCACTATTACTCCAAGAATATATGATCTTGTGTTGAGTAGCTTTGAATTTCGTCCCATTTTTGTGTCTTACTCACCCTGCTTCTCCTGTTCTTGGCTTTGCCAGCCTCTGCTAGAAAAATGGGACCTGTATCCTTCACGCTATGAGCAAATATCAGCAGCAAACTCACTTTGTATATCAATGGCACTTGCAATAACATTAAACAAGATGGGGCCAAGGCTTCTCCCTGTGTATTTTTATTAGTAGACTCTGTATGGACTGATACTTCTGCTTTCATCAAAACTCACTGCTGTCTCTTCTTCACCTACTTCCTTCTCACTTTGAAGTTCTGCTGTTTGGACCCTGATTTTTGCACAACCTGTGCGTGTGGAAGACCTTCTGGGCTGGGTCTTCAAAGGCAGGTAGCACTGGGTTAAGCCCGCTCTACTGAAACCAGCTGCACTCTCCCCATGCCTTTGACTTCAGTGCCGATGGTGATGGGCTAGCAGTAATATTAAAACAAAAAGCCACTCAGGTCTTTTCTGGAAGAGCAGATCTACTTTCATAAACAAATATTTAGCTTTTTTTCAGGAAAAACGTGGAAAAGTACTTCAGCTTCAAATTATGGTGTTTGCGTATCTCCCATTTAGAAAAATGACATAGTGGCACCTTTGGTCAAAACGTCATTTGGTTCTGAACTACGCTTGCCTATGCAACGTTAATTGGCGGGCTGTGATTAAAGCCAGAAGGCTTTGCTATCTCACTGATACTGTTGCATGTAATGTGGGGTAAGTTACAGGGACACTGTTGTATTCCTGCAAGTTAAGAGACATTTTTAAGAACTCATGACCCTTAAAAAAAATGGTGAGTAGAACCTGATTATTTTGCAGATGAACATGAGGACAGCACATGTGAAGATGTCACCCCCAGGGACTGAAGTTCATTTTAGACCAGAGTTGCAGAAGTAACTAGCACCTGAAGGTGCACTGGAGTGTTGGAAGATGAGGGTTCCAGGGACCTAATTTCACTGAGAAGGGAACCCCTCCTGTGCTTGGATACTCATTTTCTTCCTTCCAGCCTTTTGGGTAATTGTCTGTGTTGTGAGAAACATTTGAAATTGTCTAATAGGTCTGTGTGTAGGTCCTGTGCAGTTAACTCTGTGCACACAGAGTAAAGCTACTTGAGCACGGCACTTCAGAGGTTTGTGTCAGAGGAATGTGGCAGTGTAGGTGCTTCCAGATGCTAATCCAGGTTTTTCCGGATGCTCATTTCCATGTGCCTCTCCTGTGGGCTTACTCTTAGCTAAACTGCCACCCATTTTAAGATGTGTTTTTTTGATTTGATCCCGCAAAACAGGATCAAGAAGTAGTTTCAATATAAAGAAGTCAGTCAATGTTGCTCTTCATCTCAGCAGAATGTTCCCTGTTTCTTGAAAAGCAGCGCTTTAAAAGAAGAGAGTTTGGCAGACCTGGGGTCTGCAGCCGGGTCCTCACTCCCCAAATCCTTATTTACAGGAACCAGCCAAAGAAAAATCAACTTTCTGTTGAGTTGCCAAGAGAAGTAACACAGGGCAGGACAAGTGCTGTAGTCAGAGAGGAAATAGAATTCCTTAGAATTTCATCATGTGTCAGCTGCTTTTTTGGCAGGAGTGTGTAACATAATTGTAGCTTTTAAAATTGAGCTAAGTGGAAGCGTGGTCAAGCAGGTGAATGTTCCAGAAACTCTGTTTGCATGCACGAGCAGAGCTGCAGGACGACTGCCCTCCCAACCAGCCCCTCGCTGTCTTGCCACCACTGCTCACTGTATGGACTCAACAGCACGGCCCCAGGGAAAACTAATTTTCTTGGAACTTATCAAGAGGTTGCTCGGTTACTTAATCATTATAATGGCTGACTTGTAATTTACTCTAACCTGTGGTATGTGTGTTTGTGTTTTGCAGAGACTCAAACAGTGATATTCACACCAATTTTAATTGGATAGACTTTCCTTTGGCATAAATGGACAGAATGCCACAGATCTTAGGATGTGCACCTTCAGGCAGCAGTGCAGGGTCTATGTTTTAAACCATCTGCCTGCAGAAAGTGAATTTTTCTGGTGTGTACACTCGGTAATTAGTAGCCCTGTGGCTGTTCATTGATTGAATACAAACCTATCCCTTTGAGAACACTTGCATTTAATTTGCAGGAGCGTGATAGAAGCTGTTTAGTTACCTTATCTGTCATTGTTGATATGCATGGCAAGGACTGTAATTTTACTGTCCCCAGTTTAAAAACAACTGCTGGAAGTATTTAGTGCTAGTGACACTGATTTCTAAACAACTTCAGAAACAACATTTCTTCCTCTCATGTCATCTAGTCAAGGGTGATTTACAATCATGCTTTCAGTGAGCGAATGAGAAGGAGTTATGTTTTCCTCCTGTACTCATGGCAATGTCTTTTCCTCATTGCTAAAGGAAGTTCCAGCATGGTGGCAATGCCTCTTTGAAGTGTTACAATCTCTCAGCTAATACTTAGCACATATCTCATGCTTTTGTGTTTTGTAGATTTCCAAACAGGGTAAATATTTCACCTCTGTAAATAAGGCCAACAGAGACCTAGTCAAGTGATGTGATTTGTGCTGGAAAGAAAACACACTCTTCCTGATGTTTATGCACTTGCCATCACCTTCAGCTTGTTGTCAATTACAGCTCAACTTGTTTTTAGTGAATTAAAGTGTATGGATCTCAGAACCTTCCTTCTGAACTCCTCTGTTCTTAGCAATGGTGAAGCAACATCTAATGGAAACAAGTTCTGCAAGCAGGCACAAAACTAAATCTTACGTATAAGGTAATGCGTAAGGTTTACGCATCAAGACAATTAGGAAATAAATGGGGAACTTTAGGAACAGATGCAGTCTGTCAACATGCTCGACCTGTAATCAAAGAAAAATGACCACACATGCACTGCCCTGTTCCCAACGACTGTCCTGGTGTCTCCTGTCCTGTCCTGTCCTGTCCTGTCCTGTCCTGTCCTCTTGCTTCCCCTCCTGGAGTGGAAGACTCTGAGAGCAACCTTCTGAGTCCTCATGGCAGCCCTTTTGGTGATGTCTGCTGAGCTGTCTGAGGGTCTAGGTGGATATGGGATCATGCTACTTCTGAAAGGTAATTTCTGCTATTAAGTGCCTGATGCAGCTGAGGGACTGGGATCCTGCTTGTTAGTGGTCTGCTATGTGGATTTTGCCCTGTAATAAGCGTCCCTCAGCATTCCTTTTTATCTAGCGCAGTCCCCTCTTCACCCTGTACCCCACTGTGACAAGTGGGTAATCCCTCTGCAACACCACAGTGACTGTAAGAGGCCTTCCCAAACCTGTGATCTACTGTGTATCCCTTCCAGGTGAAGTAGAGGGTGTGGGATTTCCTGCAGAACTACGTGACTTCCATAAGTGACAGGCTGCCTTGGCATCGTCTGAGCAGCTCACTAAGGGTCTGACACCAGAGAATTGTGTGTCATGAGAAGTACCCCAATGGGTTCTGTAGGGGTAAGACCAAAGGAAGGTAGGCAGATCTCCCCAGCAGGCTCAAAGTGGGCACCTAAGGATTGGGATATGAAGGGCAAGAGTGCACTTTCCTGGGAAAATTTTCCCAACTTCCAGCAGTTCTCTGTCTAGGCACTTCCTCAGCTGGGAGGGAGGGGTGTTGCCTTGTACTTAATAGCTGTCAATAGATTATTTTTTTCCCAAGCTGTCAAAGTTTTCACAGATCTTGTGAACTTGCTTGGTTGCTTTTGAAATGCTTTTTAGCATCCACAGTAGCCAGTTGTAAGGAGCACAGCTGAACCCTCTGTGTGTGTGAAGGGTTTCCTTTCACTTGTTTGGAATCTGCCATCTGCTCGTTTTGGAAAATGCTCGCTAGTTCTTTGCATATGAGGGGAAAAATGAAGAAAAATTCCCTCTTTTCTCCATATCATTCAGGATTTGATACATGTCATCATATATGATGTCATATTCCCCCTCCGTCCCTGTTTTTCTGGACTGTAGTGTTCTTGTCTCGACTATTGCTAATACAGAAGTTTCTTCATATTTTTTGCCTTTATATCAGTCCATATCACTCCATCCTTTGCTGTTCTGCTATACAATTTTTGAGGTGGAATGGCCAACACATGCCACAGTATTCAACAAGTAGCTACACTATGATCACGTCTTGCCTGTGTTAAAGACATTTCGTGAAGGCCCAAAGGTGTGGGGTTCCTGGGCTACGAGATGTTCACACAACTGTGTGCACCATGCTGCAGAACTTTGCATGGTCTCTGTTGGTTCTGCCTCTCTGATGGAAATGCCTGTGTGAGAGTAGATGCGACCAGAGACCACAAAATAAGAGAACAGTGCTTGCAGACTTTTCTACTTGGTGTAGAAAGGGACATGCTCAGTTGGTAGGCTGGGGAGTCTCCAGAGATGGGGTGAGGAGGTGGCTAGGGAATGAGGCCTGGAAGGTGTTGCTGGGGACATCATAACAGGAAAGTGCAGCACAGCCAGGGATGCCTTCTTGCTCTGAGCAATCATGTTTGATATCGTCAGCAGTCTGCAAATCACTGGGAGTGCTGCTCCTTTCCTTCCATTTAATCTGCTGCCTAAGACAGATGAAAACTCTGCTTTGAAGCAGACAAAGCGATTTCATCCTCTCCACTGATCATGATGCAATGAAGCCAAATTCTTTGCTGTCCCTGGGTGAAACATAGTGCCCCTTGATGTGTCCTGCTATAGAACAACTTCCTTTTTCTTTCAAATAGTTAGAAGAGCATGCTGGGTTTGCTTTTCTTTTGAAAAAGACGAGATAAGAGGACGAAAATGTCTTATGCCCAAGCATAATGCTGCCAGCTTGTCTTGCTAGCTTAGATTTTGCTTCGTAAAATAGACATTACTGTGCTGTGCAGCCCTGGCCTTGGAGATGGGGACCTGACCCACTGTGTCTTGATCTCATTAAAACACCATTTTCATGAATACTTATAGTAATAACACAAATTAGGCACACCATCTTTTCTGCAAAGCATACTCTTAACTGGAAAAAAAAAAGATTAGTGATTTAATGCAAAGAATGAGCTCCGTGGTGAATCAGCTGAAACTGTTCAAGGACATTGTAAGACTTTTTGTTCCAGATCAGATCTATGGCAAATAGTTGTCAACACTAGGGTCATTAATGCCTATTGGACCTACGCACCAGGAAGCCTGAGTACGCAGAAGAGAACATGCCCTTCATGTTTCCTAGTTGTGCAAAGGAAGTATTTTATGGAAAGCTTCATGTAATCAAGATTTTATTTGATCGAGTATTTCAGCCCATTTGGTAGGAAACCTGCAGTTTCAGGTACTGAAAAATGTACATCTGTATGCATTCACCAGAGAATAGCTCCTGGCTGACACTATTAAAATTGATTCTTCTGGTATATTCCATTGAAAAGAAAGTCTTGGATCATGGGAGTGGAGAGTGCAAGCTTTAGCCAACTTGGATGAGTGCTGATGCTAGGTCACAGCCCTTTTCTGTTTCTCAGTTTCTTAATCTGTAATATGGGACAAATAAATTTCTGTGCAGGAGAGAGACAGGGCTGTTGCTCATATCAGCAGGAAATGACTTTTTTCTTGACAGTTAAATCCACCAGCTGAGGCTGTTCTTGGGTGATTCTCACAGACCTGCTATGATGAGCAGCTGGCTGAGGTGGAAAGCCTCACTCAACCCTGGGATCTCTGCTTTCCACATGCCTGGGGCATGCAAAGGTCGGCCATGCAAAGGCATTGCAGACATATCTTCAAGGGTTATTTTCAGCAGTGCTGGAAACAGGCTTGTCCATTCCTCTATCACTGCAAGGAGAAGGGTTTTGTGTGTGTGTATCTTCCGTTGCACTCTGCCTTCCCAAAATAATGTGCTGCTTTTTCACAGAATCATAGAATAGGTTGGGTTGGAAGGGACCTTTAAATATAAACGTATATATTTAAGACATAAGACTAGATATATATATTTCCATATAAATACAATGTGGCTTCTCTCACTAACACAAACCTTGAAAGTCAAAACGGTAACTAGGAAAAAGTCCCTGGGAGCTGCACTTTATTTTTCACCCCAGATGACACCTGCAGACCATGCCCTTCCTGGGTAAGAGGCAGGAAGTCTTCATAACCTAGCACGCCAACTACACACTCATCCGTTCTGCACACTGTTAGTGTGACTTTCCTAAAAACACGTTGTGTGGTTGTTTTGTATGGAGACGGTGGGGAGGGTCTGGCTGTAGGCTGCTAACAGCAGCCGTGAGATGGGTTTGTCCACAGCGCTGAGGTTTCCACCAGTGAGGTTAGGAGTCTTGCAGCCTCACCTCTACGTTACGAAAGGTTTTGTACAGTAACTTGTCATATGAGTTTACATCGGAGCTGATATTCACACAGATAGTGTACCACACGCAGGTCCTTCACCAGATGTGCTTCTTTTGTAACAGCCTCGTTTCTACTGCTTTTCCCGAGCATGGGATCGGCCTCTCTAAGCAGTTTTGTCTCAGCATCATGCCTTTCTCTGACTAGACCTTTTAATTTGACAGCACCAAACTGCTGAGTCCCTAATGGGGCCATTTTCTAATTTTCTCTTATTGCTGCATCTCTTTGCTCCTGACAGCAGCAAAGGTGCTTCCCTTGTGTGTTTCCCCTGGTAGAAGTGGCTTATTTGTATTCTCAAGGAATACAGACCCTCAACAACTTATGGAAATATATCTTTTAAGTGCCTCGTGATCACTCTCACAACGTTCCGTGCAGGAATTTCTGTTTCTACCAGATGACCAGGGTAGCAAAATGTGCTACCACTGACTGCTGTCGTGCTCCCGTTGCCTGAAACCCCGAGGCAGCTGATGGCAATTTGATGGGCAGGAGCACAGAACTGGGAACTGGGATCTGCACCAGGCTTCCGCTCTTTTATTATTTCACAGGGTTACAGAGCAGGAATTGTTTCTCAGGGGGTTGAGCCCAGTGCTGTCAAAGCTGCAAGAGCACAGACTGCTCTGGCAGAAACTTTTTGGCCAGTACAACCTCTCTCAGGAGGCTCTTGCATCAGGTGCAGATGCTGGACCACTCTGTTATGAAGAAGTTGCTCCCACAGCCCCTCCCAGCCCTGCGGTTTGTGGTTTTTCAGGTCTACTGGCAGCGAGGGGAGGAAATGCTCTTGCTGCTCAGTCTGCCTCCTCTCCCCAGGCTTGCAGACCTGGTCCTCAGATGTGAAAAAGTGTGCGTGCTCCAGAGAGCACGTTAGGGGCTGGGTCCTCCACAACTGGCCAAAGGACCTCCCCAGACCCTCGGTGGCTGCTTCTGCTCACGCAGGGGCTGTATTTCAGCTCCTTTAGGTCTCCATTAGCAACATAGCTGTTTCTCAGAGACATGCCAATGGGAGTTCATGGTGGCAAGAGGAGAGTCTGTCTTTCCAGTAGCTGCCCTTTGTAAGATGAAGCTGGTGTCATCATGCAGGAAGGGCTGGAAAGTGTGGCACAGACCATCCTGGCAACTGGCAGCATTTGCTCCTGAACTCTTAGGATGAAACGTCAGGAGAGGCAAAGGTGTGATCTTAATGTCAGGATAGTCTCCTACTCCACTGGCCAGGTGCTGAGGAATCTGTATTTACAATGCATTTATCCTCTCCCTTTCTAGCTCCCTGAAGTCACCTGGAAAGCTTACTGCTGCTGGGGAGCCTCTTGCTGTACCTGCGGGGTTGCTGTGGGTTGGGGAGCAGCAGTCGATGAGGGGTCCTGGGCATCACAGGGATATAGGGCTGTGCCTTGAGCACTCTTGGGACACAGGGCTGCTTGGAGGTAGGGCTTTTCCTCGTGTGACAATGGCCTCCCACAGGTCCACAAGCACCACAATTGGGATCAGGCTTCTGGTTTTACAAGTGGGTAGGAGATCTCTTCCTTTTACCTGTCCCTAGCAGAAAGAATGCTTCTGTGAAGAAAAATCTGTAATACACAGGGTAGATTGCAGTATATAGGGTATGGTGCAGATATAGTTTCACACACAAACATTTGATACCAAAAGGATTTTCTCACCTATTATTTAATTTTTATGTGACATCAATGTCCAGAATCAGATTACAAAGGTCAAGGAAAGGAAGGAAGAGTAGTGGACAGGACCGGAGGTCTATTACATTGCCTGTCCCAACCATACTGTGGAAATCTGGCCCTTTTGTAACAAGTAGTGCCTTTGATCTGTCCTGGCAGAAGAATCTGGCCACCAATTTTTATCTATCAGTGTGAGCAGTGTGGGGTCTGGGACAAAATGAGTCTTCAAACTGACCTGCCTCACGGCAGCAAAGAGAGAAAATGTCACAAATCAGAGGCAATAAAGGACGCTTTCATCAAAACTGCTGATGTGAGGGACAGACTGAGATCTTCTCTCTGAGCTGGGAACAAACACCTGCAACCAACGTGATGGAAGAAAGGGAGGAGTTCGGTCATTTGACTAACAGAGTATTTTGTACTGAGCAGTTTGCTTTCATGGGGGTACTATTTGCCAAGATCACTAGGCTTTACCATATTCTTGCTGTAGGAACGAATGGGTATGTTTATGCTAAGATGCTTAGCATATCCTAGCAGCTCTTTATAAAGATCATTATCTATAATTATGCAAGTGTGTGTAACTGTTATTGCTCTTGTGCTAAAAGTTGCTGCAAATGGAGCTGAGGAGGGAGAGGATTGTAATTTAGACATCAGATAATTGGACTTAATTTGCTTAAGAGAACTACTCGTTGTGGCCACTTGAAACAGTAGGTCTTCAGCTCAGGAATAAAACACTTTTCTAACAGTATTTAGTGTTGCTGTTCATATCTGTGTCAATATTTCCACTAGAGATAGGTGGTTTTGTGACTGAAACTTAGCATATGAAAATGTCAGTCAGTGCACTACTGAACATCATCGTCCTGATTTTGCCTTTTCTCACAGATGTCTGAAATTAGAAAGAGGCTGGTGTTTCCTCAACTTTAATCAGTTCTGATGAACTATGGTGAAGTTCATTGGTCCCTTTCGCACCGATAAGATTCCCGGGCAGGGTTTAGAGGTGCATTTGCTGGTCCTGTTGTCACAAGTGCAGTGGTAGCGGATTTAGATGTGGCTAATAAAGGTACCTATGAAGTTAGTGCCTGTTCCCTAAAGGCAGAACTTCACCTCTCTGCACAAGCCTGGCCTATGTCTAGATTTGACCAACTGTTTTGTGAAAGGCTGTGCTGCCTTTACTTGCTTTCTGAAAGGAATCGCTGAGTGAATGTAACCATCCACAGCATTGTCTGCTGCGTTGTGTTGGTACCCACCTGCCTTTACGTTTCCTGAACCTGCTCTGGGACCAGCACTGCTTCTGTGTGGCGTGGCTACCACAGCTGCAGAGTGCTAGCGTCACAACATGTGTGATGAGGAGTGCTACGTGGACTGTGGGCTTCAGGGCAGTCCAGACTTGACATAGACATCTGCATAAGGATGAATTTTGCACTTAGTCTCTGTATCCCAGGTCTGTAGCCGGTTCAAATGACTTTTGGAGGGTCCTGATATACTTCTCACTTCTGGAAAGAATGGACGCAGCTCCCATGCTTTCAAAGTGATTATTTTTAAATGCCTGCACTGCACTTTCAGTTTTGTCACTGAACATTTAGCTGGATATTTTTTGCTTCCTGTTTTATTCTGGCAAGTCTGGAGTTGGAAATGGACTGCTTGTCTTAGATGATATGTGAAATAAGTAAAAAAATAGCTATGCTGCTTATACAGAGCTGACAGTGTGTAATGTTTGACCATGAGCCAGCAGTGTACACTTGTTGCCAAGAAGGCCAATGCAATCCTGGTGTGCATTTAGCAGAGTGTGGCCAGTAGGTCGAGGGAGGTTCTCCTTCCCCTCTGCTCTGCCCTAGGGAGGCCCCATCTGGACTACTGTGTCCAGTTCTGGGCTCCCCAGTTCAAGCAAGATGAGGAGCTACTGGAGAGAGCCCAGTGAGGGCTATGAGGATGTGGAGGGGACTGGAGCATCTCTGCTACGAGGAGAGGTGGGGGTCAGGAGGACGGGGCCAGACTCTTTCCAGTGGTG
>Ga0181612_103052_pt1 | contig 29595 bp, 18 predicted proteins | sample HoacroProtozoa21_FD_119630 | JGI IMG/M metagenome (GOLD analysis project Ga0181612, IMG submission 119630) | Hoatzin crop microbial communities from Cojedes, Venezuel. Combined Assembly of Gp0051906, Gp0051904, Gp0051908 | reverse complement strand
CGAGATGACGCTGTGCACCAATCGCAGCGAGTTATAGCAATCTTGCCTGTATACGGTTAAGGGTAGCTAACCAATCAGAGGGTGTAATTGTTTTGCTATATAAACCTTGTTTTGCTGACTAATAAAGGAGAACGATTATACTTATATTGAGACTACATCGTTGCTTCCAATCCATCTCCCACTCCAACACAGAGAGATTTATTTAATTTGTCTGTTATTTAGATGTATTTTGAATGTGAATTGTGGTGTACAGTGAACTTACAATTTTTAATCAGCATCCCAGTGGTGTTTCCTCTGTATGTGGAGTATATCTGAACTTTAAATATCTCCAGTGTGTGTATATGTATACACACAAACACACAGGTGTATATATATATATATACACACGTGTGTGTGTGTGTCTGTGTGTCTGTGTGTGCGTGTGTGTGTGTGTGTGTAGGAACACAAGACTGTCTGTATGGGTATCAAGAGTTCAACTATCCCAGTATCCCATGTCTAACAGCAGCCTACAGCAAACACTCAGGAAGGAATGGACAAGACAAACTGGTTGTGCTTGTTTCCCCAGGTATCCTCCCATCCTCAGAAAAGTGCAGTTCAGGGACACGCTCAGCCATAGATAGCTCCCTGTGTTTAGCAGCCATTGCTTTATTTGTGGTAACTTTCTTCGACCTCTATAAACTTTAAATGATCACCAAATCCCATGGTAAGCATTTACAAGATTAACTGAAACTCATTCGAAGAAGTGCTTTCTTTAGTTCCTTTTGAACTTGCTATCTGATAATTTTATGTGATACGCCACCGTTTTTTTACGGAAACAATCACAAATGAATCCACTGCTTATACTGCAACCTGAATGACTCTCCATCTCAGCAGACCGTTCATAAGAAGATGAACCTTGCCCATTGGGAGTGCAGCTGTTTATTGGATTAGAGTATGGTATTGGAGATAAAGCTATCTGGTATTTTGTCCCACTTTTCGGAGGTGTTTTCATTCAAATTGTTATAGGTAACATTTACAGAGGGAACAGAGAAGCTGTTGTGGTGGTTCTGTTTGGACAGAAAAGGTAGAAGAATGAAATACTGTCTTAAAATTAGTTTGATCTGGGAAACTCAAGCTAATATTGTAATCATGTGGCTCTTCCATGACACCACAATAAAGTACAGTTAAAGTAGTATTTACTATAAAGTTAGTAAGTTTAGCTCTGATTTTCCTATGTTGAAGATAATACCAGCATATTTAGGCCTACCTTAACTCTGAATTTCTTTAATTTTTGCATTCATTGTAACGTTATGTCTTACCCTGAAATTTTTGCAGTCTCCTGTATTACTTGTACATAGTTGTTTTTTATCTTATTTAGAAATATTTGCGCTTACATGTAGTCTGAATGGTTTAATGCTGCACTGCGAAGCATTATTGAGCCAAATGTCCACACTTCTGTGGACAATTGCACATTTTTTTGCTCATTTACTTATTCATTTGAGTAACTATGGTATGGTGGAGCTGCACTAAATGCTGAGACCTCTCAGCTGTTTCCAGTTGACTGTGCTCTAGATCCACAAAGAAAAATGGCTGCCTAGCGAGGCAGAGCTGCTAAGTTTAGATGTAGTGCTTTATTAAGGAGCTAAACTGCTATATGCATCAAGCCACTGCCACCATATAGAATCTGTCACGAGGGTGTGCTTACATGGGATCTCTGTGTGGCTCTTTGTATGGCATATAAATGCCCAAATTATGCATTTTTCATACACATATGAAGACTCTTTATAGAAAATGGTTAAGTGGCTATTGTGTATACACAGATGTCTTTGTTTGCTTTTATTGAAATCTCTGTTTCTGATGATCCTGAAAAATGTTTGTGCATGCATATGAAAGAGCTGTATATCGTGCGCTTTCTGTAAGGTATATAAGATACATTAAATATCTATAAAAGTATTATTTTCAGGACTTGAAAATTTGGATAGCTCCCATGACATCACTGAAAGTACACTGACAGAAAGTAATGCCTTATTTTAAAAAAAATTCTTTATTATTCACAGATACTTAAATCTGCAAATTGAAGATATATCTTTCAAAGTTGTTCTGTTTCAAAATTACATTCCTATTAATCCACACATGAGCTCTGAAAGTAAGATTTCAATTTCTACTCTTCTTTTGTGTTTATGTAGGTTTTTCAAAAAGAATTGATTACACGACTGTGTGCTAGAAAGCTTCCCTCGCTGTTCCCCATTATAACAGCTGATCTAAAAAAAGATATTGCCTCTGCCAACAAACCTCATTTCTTCCCCCTGAAACTGCTTTAGAAACTTCTCTGCTTGCTTGAAATATATCAGAGAAATGATGATTACCCAGCAACCAGTTGTCTAAAAATGATGCAGGTAATGCTAGAAAATGTATCAAACATGAAATATGCTGTAAGTTTACATTAGTGATGGAAGAACTTTGAATCATTTAGCATCATAACTGATGTGATTTTTTTACAGCTTAGAGATAGGAAAATAAACTATGAATAAATAATAATATCTGCTTAAAGGATAAGGAAACTCACAGTCAACACTAAAATTGGAACCAGTTGTACTGTAAGTGAAATGTCTTAGCAAATAAAAATAGACGTTATTTCTACTTAGGTATTTATTAGGGGCCAATTACCAGCAGATAGTATACTAATACAAATTCAATTATATTAATGCCTGGAGACTAATTCTGCGTATGCTACATGATATAAAATATACTTTCAAAGGATCACTTCAAATTTTCACTTGTATTTATTACACCTAACCAATTTCAGATAATAAATGAATAGGAGAAAAGTATATGGTAAAACCAAAGTGGTCATACCCACATGTTGTAGGCTGAGAGTGAACTCTGGTCAAAGTGAGAGTATTTTGACTTACAGTAGAATCGACCTTCAAATCTTAAATTTTGGTTCTGCAGTCTTGTCTACTGAGGAAATCTCCTTCACTAAAGAATTTACATCCTTGTGTTGACTATATATCTGGATGACATTACCAGAGCTGGAACTTTGGAACAAATCTGAAAAAGAACTTACATGAGTCTAATTTGTAGGTATGCTATACTACTACCAAACCCTCTAAGTTCTGAGGTCTGGTAAGTATCACCACACGAGTGGAAATTTGTTGTATAGCTGGGATGTAAAAATGTGTCCTAAAAAGAAAGCAATGACAGCAGCCATTCCCTTTTAATCAACAGTGCAGTGGTCCAAAAGCCGTTCAAGGGCAGGAATCAATTGTCACATTCACTCGAAAGAATCGCAGCTCCGACGTGCAGTGCCCAGCGCAGCGCCGTAGCTCCCAGACTGTCCCGCAGCCACAGCTAGCCCAACTACCACTCAAGCACCCTTCTGGGAAGGCAGCACATGGACATGCAGTATAATTCAGCTGGGTAAGAGTCATATTTTTCATTTCAGGCACCAAAATTTCATTTTATTTGTTCTGATTTAGATTAAAAATCCTTACTTTGCCTTCTCATAAGATTTCTTACATGTCTTAATCTCTGACGGTATCTGTCTCCAAGCTAATCATTCCAAGTAACTGTTGTAATCAGTGGAGTTCTAATCAGTATCATCTAAGGTAATTATTTGCATCTTGAAGTAGATATCTGAAAGAGGCTAAATTAATTGCATCTTAAAAGTGGCTATTCCTTGACATTTGGCCACACAGAAAATATAAAATGACTAATTTAGTGTCTGTAATCTGTATTACTGAACCCTAAAGTTAGCTGAGATGAATTGTATAATTTTGCTGTAAAGTCGTAAAGCTTTTAAAACAAACAAAAAAAAAGTAATCTTTAAAAGTACTTTGAAAATTATTTTTGTAAAAACATAAGTAATTCATATTACCTCCTGTTGTGGACCCCGTAAGCCTCCATAGATACCACAAACTAATTTGGCTTGTTTTATTTTTTTTTTTCATTTTGTTATCAAAACCTAATTTCAAAATTATCTGAAATTTCATATATGAGATTGAGACTGGCTCTGAACTGATTACAATATTTCACTTTGTGTTGCAATTACACCAGTTTTACAATTCTCAGTATGAAACTATCAGCTATACCGTAGCGAGACTTTGTCTTCTGCTGGGACCTCCACAGAGAAGCGATGCCTGGAATGAAGCTTAGGTGCACCCTCTGTTCCTGTTTACAGTGATCTGTGTACTTTGCCTTTTATGATCTGACAGTATCATCAAAGTAGTGTGTCCCTTTTGCTTATGCAGAAGAACTTCAGTGTGCTTTGCTGCCTGTCCCTGCTCTTTTGGAAGACAGTGTAAACATCCTCTTACTGGAAAATGAGTTAATCTGGGATTCTTGCTGCTCTTAGTTATACATAGGCTTCAGTTTAATCTTTTGTTCATGTTAAGCCAGGTTCTTTCAACAAAAGCCCATGCTGCTTCATTGTGATGTTTTGGTCAAGTGAAGGACCTCAAGCTTTTTTATTTGTGAAAGCCCTGTATTGGAACATATGGCAAAGTGTTAAGGTACACAGAGACTCACCTCAGCATTGTATATTTATGTCTATCATAACATGGCTTCAAGGCCATGTTGTGTTTAAGGATTATATGATGACTCTTATCTTCCCCTCATGGACATCTTGTGGGGAAAAAAAATCCATTCCCTTTAGAATAAAAGAAAAAAAATTTCTACTTCAATTTTTTTTTACTTTATACCTTTTCAAAGGTCCATTACTGAGCAAGCAAAATACTTTCCTGTTTCACTGCAGCTAAGCACTGACACAGTCCATATTAAATTGTTAGTCCTAATGCTTAAAACACAAGGATGCTGTGGTGGCCAGCTCTTATTCCTTCAAGTTACAGAAAATAAGGCTGAATCAGTCAACAAACTCATGAGTTTGTTTATTCTGGCTCACAATCAGTCAAAAATATAACATCATATTTATGTAAAGATAGTGTGAGTTCATGTGTCTGCTTTCATTTCAATTTCATTTGCATAATTAAATGCTCCCTTTTATGGGTCCGTCAGGGCCTAACAGCTTGACCCTACTTTCCCACATTTACATTGACATCTCTGATTACTTGTGAACAGTTCTAGAAGAATTCACAATATATAATTAGGTTAACAAAAGGGCATTAAAATAATCAGTGTTGAAATTCACAGAAGCCAACATGTTTCTTCAGCCAAGATCTTTTTCTTTTTAAAGGCTACATTGTTTGTTACACACATCAAAAAAAGTGTCCATTGGCCTAAAATTTCTCCTTTTCTAGAGTCATTCATAATGTGTGTTTTTGGCTTCTTTCAGTTTTCTGGGGTGGTTTTTTTGAGAGATAATCAAATACAAATAATTTTCTGTGGCTGAAAAAATGTCTCATTTCATGCCTTTAGGAAAACATGCATTTTTCATATAAGCAAGCTATTTTTCGGTGTATTTGCTTGTATTGGCTCTAGGAAATTATGTTTTCATCTGCACGGGTATACACATTGGGGGCTTTACACTTTAAACATATCTTCAGGTAGAGCTGGAAGTATAAAATAAGGTATTTATCTAAAACAAATGAACTATTCTGAAGGTTTGTCTGAACTCTTGACAAAAAAGCTATTAGCATGTCAGCTGAACAGCATACCTTACTGTGTAGTTTACTACCAGCCTAGCTTGCTCCCTGTAGCCCTCAGTGGCTTGCATAGCATGCTATGAAACTCCCCAATATCTTGCTGTCTCAGTGCTGCACACCTCCCACCTTATCTGACTCCTGATCTTGGGGATCTTGTTGACTTTGTTATTTAAACTTCTTAAGGTTTCTACTCCCATAACAAATTGTGTGGCTTTGAACTGTTTTGTCCTGTTTCAGAATACTTTCTTTTCCCTTCAAAAACCTCTTCTTCACTGAGCTGAAATTCTGCTTTAAGGTCAGTTTTGGGCTAAAAAAAAAAAAAAAGTAATTACATTTAAACAATACATTTGCATACTTTGCACGTCCTTAGGCTTGAAAATTTGAGCAAAAAAATTACCTCCTTAAAAAAAAAAAAGGCATAATTGCACTAATTTCTTTTGGGATAAAGCGACAAAAGATTCAAGAGTCAGTTTGGAAGCCACTAGGTCAGCACAGCAGCAGCTGTTATCCCAGTAAAGCCTCCATAGACAAAGTATGAAGGCTTGTCCTCTGTTTCCGCTAGCATGTATTGCAAAAGCGGAATTACAATGGAAAGTGGAAGTGTCAGCATTGTATTTGTTTTACAGTTACAGTCAAATAACAGGTGTTGCACTGAATATGAATTCATAGAGACAGAAGTTTATTTCTGTTTATTTGCTGTATGCTGACTTCCGTTAGAAACATGGCATATGATTCTGTGTTGTCTAGATGCTTTTTTTTAGAAGCTTCATAGTATGTGTGATTTTTTCACTTTCTTTGTACGAGAGTATACTACACCTTCAGTCACCTCCTGAACTGTTCTTAAACTTAGCATGTACTCCTTCACTTCTGCTCTGTCTAACCCAGAAAAAAAAGACAACATAAAAAAAACCCACCCCAAAAAGATAAATATATGGTGAGAGACAGATATAGAAGGGATGACAGCAAAGCAGTATGCAGAAGGGCTTTCAAGTCTTCCGCTAAATCCTCAAATAAGTATGAAATAGCTTAGGTTTGTTGACCTGGAGAATTTTTTGAAAGGTTCTTTTATTTGTCGTAAGAATCTCAGGTTGGGATTTTGTTCTGCTTCTGCACAAGAGTATTGAAAACAAGTACACATACAAAAGTGTTTCCTTTTTTTAGTTTTGTTTATTGTAAGTAATAAACTTTGGCCATGTGGCTAAAAGCTTTACCTGTATAAGAAGAATAAGGTACTGCTTTCTTGTCTGTCATTAAGACTGAGTATAACACATGACAGCACAGGCTTTTGGTAAGACTGTAAAAGAGTAAAGCTACTGAACTCTTTAAAGTTTTCCATGTTTTGAGTGACCTTGGAGAAGTCCTTCCATTTCCATAATTCAGAACATGTGGGTCATACACTACCCTTTCAAGCTCAGTTTCTCAATGAAACTGTAGCTTTCTTTAGATCGGGAACAATTTAGAAAAATTAAGCACTAAAGGAAATGATCCTAAGAAACTGGCTGAAAAGCACTACTTAAACTAGTTAGACTTAAATTCCGGGGAAAAACACCCAAACAGAACAGTACATAAGGGTCTAATCATGTATATTAAGCATAGATGTTTCATTCAGCTTGAGATTTACAACCATCCAGATATTTAATCCAGGCCACCATACATAGATTTCTCACCCCTTCCAAAAAAAAAAAAGAAAAAAGAAAAAAAAGACAAAAACGGTCCGCAGAACAACCAGTAGTTGCACAGTTAAGGCACTCTTCTGGGAAAATTCAGATTTTGACAACAGGATTAAATTCACGTCTAGGGTACTATCCATCTGGACTTTAAAGTAACTGGAATTTCGTTGATACAGCTAATGTAAGAATTGAATAATGAAAACTTAAGATATATTTAACAAAGATCAGCTCCAGAGTCCTAATAAACCTCTGCACAGTGGAGGTTCATAGTGCAAGCAGTTCCTAAGCCTGAGCATTGCCGAACTTCAGAAGACATGTCATGTCACGCAAGACTGTCCTTGGCACCCACTGCTCTAAGTCATACTGAGAAGGTCCTGGTTAAGACCTGGACATCAATGCAGCTTCCTCCCAGCCTTGTCACATGTCTTTCTTGGCGTACCCGTGGTCATTTTTGCACTGTGGCTAACCATGGTGCCGCTCTGCAGATGCTAATGGGGAGCTCTTGTGGTGCAGAAGAGTTCATCCTGCACAGGTGAACTGTATGGGGTTTGTAGCTCCAGGTGCGTCAATGCCTTGTGTGTGTCTACAGGAGTGTGTACACTGATAATGTTCTGTCCATGCTTCAACAGAAACAGACCCCTGTAATGAACTGAATTCTCATTTATACCCGTCCCCCAATTTCCCCTGGTTGATTACTTTACTCCTTCAGATCAGTCATAAATCATGTTTCTCAGGTGACTAAGAAAAGTAGCCCATGTCCTTCTGAGTACTCTTTGAATACTTGGAGTTGGTATTTCTACTTGTAAAATGGAGTAATGACCCTTCTCTAATTTTCAAGCACATTTTAAGGCTTGTTCTACTATGTTCTCAAAGACTATGATACTCCAGTGTTGAGTGCCTTAGAAATGCTTATGCATACATAAACATCAGAGGTAGGGACTCGAGTGGTATCCAAGGGTCCTCGGATGTTGTAAGCATGGCGATCAATCCACAGAGAGAAGCATGCATAGCCACGGGAAAGGTTATTTACTTCTCTTGCTCAGCATCTCAGTAAATTACAATTTTATTATGAAATACAAACCAAATAAAATGTAGACTTCGGGCCTTTGAATCCAGAAGAATGGGTTTGCTACCTGCAGCGAGATCTGTTTGCCAACCACCTGAATGGGTTCCAAGCAATTTGGAACACCTCGTTGTTCTTTAAGGCATAAATGGTTTCATGGCAGCTGGGATGAATACATATCAAATTTGAAATGAGTATTTTGCAACCATGACAGTGGGGAAAGAAAAAATAAATTACACTACACCAGTTCATTAGACATGACCACCAGTGCCACGACCAGAGTTAAATGAAGCCCATTCTGACACCAAAGTTTTGGATAACTAACAGATACAAATACATTCCTAGAATATATTTTCACAAATAGTACAGTCATATTTTCTGGCTGAGCTGTCAAGAAATCACGTCATTCTGCAAAGTTCTTGGGCACATTTCTCTCCGGACGTTGGTCCCAATTCTCGTCATATGGCCATTTTCATGTTTCCCATCCTACTTGCTCGATGAGCAACGCTGACAATCCCAAACCTCAGATGTCTGCGATCTGGAGAAATGCAGAACAAAACAAGCCGCTACCTCTGATGGTGTATTTCCACGGTTTTTGATTTGTAGAGTGCAGCCACCTGAGGGGCTGCAAGTTCTTTTCAGGAAGTCAGCTGAAGAAAAGGAGGGAAGTTCACAGAATCACAGAATGGTAGGGGTTGGAAGGGACCTCTGTGGGTCATCTAGTCCAACCCCCCTGCCGAAGCAGGGTCCTCCTTAGGCAATTTCTGATTGTTCTTTGGGTCTGAACTCTGAAGCTTCTGCATCTGGCAAGGCTTCCTGCCCCACTATGGTTCGTTTGTGAGCCTTACTGAGGCTGGAGGGTACTGTGAGGTTAGATTCATGTTTATGTTCCACTGTCTCACAGCCAGCCCCCTGCCCCAGTACTAGCACAGTTTTTCTGGATGACAGAAAAATGGTAGGTGAGGTAAACATCCAGTTTTTAGCAGCCAAGAGGCCATGCCCATGCTATTAGCCAGCCAGCTCTCAGCTGATACCTGTCAATGTCATGCTGTCTGGAGTTCACATGATCTGTGGAACATGGTGAGAAGCTTCTAGTTTACTCGCTGTCTCATGTGAGATCTGTTGATGTACTGTGCTTTGGGAGCCTGTTCTGGGCAGTTTTGTGCTTGTCTTAGAGCACAATCCAATTAGCAGAGCAGCTGCCATTTTTCCTGTCTGTTTCCAGTTACTGATGACAAGATAGTGGACTGCTGGCCTTCCCAGAACTGAGACTGTGTTATCAGTTATCAACCGCAGCCTGTACCATGGGCCCAACCTTCTGCCTGCAGACCCAAAGTGTTGAAGGAACGTGCAGGCCGCAGTGTTAGCAAACATCTTGCTCCCTTTTAATATTTTCAGGACAATCTTTATTACTTTTTTTTTCCTTCAGGGACATTGAAGCTCATGGAGGGAGCAGACAAGCTGCTCTGGTCTGTGCAGGTTGATCACCAGCTGTTTGCTCTGGAAAAGCTGGATGTTACTGTGAGTGTCTGTGAACAGGGCTGGGAGGGATGGAGACAAAAACTCAGCATGGCTTTGGGTATATGAATTCAGGAAGGGCAGAGAGAGTATGGCTCAGCTGAAAAAGGCTGGGATTATCTCAGGATGACACACAGAGTGCTCTGCCTGTGCTGGTGCATACTGCATGCATGTCAGTCTGTCCATCTGCAAGAGGTTGAGCTTTGTCTGCCTATTTGACCTAGTGAGCCCAGCATCCTGCTATAAACATTTTTGTCCCCCAGCTGCTCTTCTGTCTTATTGCAAAGTTGAATTGTTTTGCACACTGCCAATGGCCCAGTTGTCTGCAAGCTCTTATGGTACATAACGATTACGATAGAGAAGAGAGATGGTCTCCAAGTGCAGAAAGACTGGACAAGTGCAAAATGTCTCGACAAAACATCCAGAAGTGACATCTTGTTCAGACATTAGTGTTCTGTCTCTGAACAAGCAGGAGAGATTCTTGACTGCCTCTGGGAATAGTTGGTGTCCACGCTAATATGCGATCTTCTGGTTCCTGCAGGGCAATGGGCATGAGGAGGTGATTGCCTGTGCGTGGGATGGTCAGACGTACATCATCGACCACAATCGGACTGTTGCCAGATTTCAAGCAGATGAGAATGTCAGTGCGTTCTGTGCAGGTGGGGAGCCCGACTGCAAAGCTAGCCCTCTCAGTTTTTCTCCCTCAAAGCTACTACTCCCCTCTGGAAGACCTGCAACCCTTTGTCCATCTGCAGTGGAGAATAATTTCCCTGGGTGGGTACTGCAGAAGGCCCAGCTAGTCTTTCCTCTGGTGGCAAATGGGAAAAGTAGGAGTGAGAGGAGATGATGCTGAGGTTTGTATGTGATGATTTGGGTGGGGTTTTTTTCCTGTCCTTTTTGGGAGTCCTACAGTGGTCTCTTGCCTTCCCCATTGCTTTTTTAATTAGCAGACTTCTAAGTTGTTCTCAAGTGGAGAAAATGAGCCCCACAGAACCAGCCTGAGCCTTGGCTTTGCTCAGTCCCCTCTGTCAGACCTGCAAGAAGCAGCTTGCAAATCCCCAAGCTCCATGCATTAGAAACAGTTTAGAGACACTTTCTTGCATGGTCTCAGACAGACTTCATATACCCAAGTCCATGTCTGTGCCCCTCACTGCAGGTGCTCGCTGCTTTCTGCAAGCAGCTTTGGTACCTCATCATGAGAAGTCACCTGTTTGCTTTCTCTGTCCTTTTGGAAGTAGTCAGATCTCCACACATTTGCTTTCTGCAGGCCTCTATGCGTGCAAAGGAGGAAGAAACAGCCCCTGCCTGGTTTATGTCAGCTTCAGTCAGAAGATCTACATCTACTGGGACGTGCAGCTGGAGAGAATGGAGTCCACCAACCTGTTGAAAATCCTGGATTGTGACCCAGAGTTTGGAAGTCTCCTGCAGCAGCTAGGTGTGGGTGAGTGCAGAAAGGGTGAAGGATGTCCAGGAAAAAAGAGCAGGGCTGCTGGCAGGTGATGGTGATGTGCTGGGTACTAGAGTGCCAGGTACTTCTTGAAGGAAGAGGGGCTTTCATACTGCCTATTGAGAATCCCTAACAACTGTCTTTCTCTGTTTTCTGTAGAAAGAGACGACGTTGCTGCTGTCAAAGATCTGATTCACAAAACACTGTATTTTCCTGAGAAACAGCAGCAGAGCAGCCCCTCGCAGTGTCAGGATCCTGCTGGAACAGACTCCTCTGCCCACTGCACTGTTGCCCAGGATCCCTTATAACAAGTCACATGGAGGTTGACGTCTTTAAAATCAGCACAAACTCTTCTCCGGCTGGAATCCAGCATCTAATGAAGATGAGACTGTTCTTTTACCATCTCTGTCAAAGCTTCCAGACAGCAAAGGGTGTACAGGCCGGGTTCTGTGGAGGGATGTGCTTGGCTGTAGGCTTGAGTGAAGGTGGTGGGTTGATTTGCTTTTAGCTGAGGAAACTACCACAACAGTAAGAGCCCAGGGTCCTGCTCATTGGCCTTCCGTTGCCAGTTTCAGTGTTCTCTGCTAGCTAAAGCACTTTGGGGGTGGCTGTGAAGGAGTACTGAGGACATACGTGGAGAAAATAGCTGAGCTCGGTCTCTGTTTTGGCCTGTTCTTACAACTGCTCTAGTGATTACTTTTTTGAGTTCATAGCAGGATCACAGTGCAGGAACTGCAGATGGAGGAATTGAGTTAGGGAGTAGGCAAGGGCCTTCTCTCCCATTTAGGTGTGTTTTTAAAGTAGACCCAGACATTGTTTGCCTTTGCTCTGCTGCTGCTCTTCTACCAAGCAGTTTCTCACAAACCACCTCCTGTTCTGAGGAGCTGGAGACATGCGTGAGAACCACAATTTGCACCAGTAAGGTATCAAGAAGCAACAGCTTCAATGAACCACAGCTGTACTTGAGAGTCATTGCTTGTCTCCATCTTCTTGGGCAGGGTGATCCCAGTGATGGCTGTGACTTAGCAAAGCAGCTGTGAATGGGCGGTGAGAGGAATCTCTCTTAACCATGGATCTGTGGTGCTGCGAGAGCTTGTTTGTTGCATGATAAGCGGTGGAAATGCCACACTTCCCTCTTGTTGTAGAGAGTGCCATGCTATTTGGAGTCCTGCACGACTGAAAGATGTGGACCGGAGGTGATGTTCCGCTTGCTGGTATGCAGAGGTTGGGAAAGGCCATTGCTCACCCAGGCTGCTCGTATGCAGAGGCCCAGGCAGGAACCTTTCCACGTGCTGCTGGTGTTCTGCTTTTCCGTCTCAGCTTGCCCCTTGCCTAACTCAGCTTATTAGGGTAGGAGCAGCCGGCTTACCTGCTGTTTTGCATCTGTTATCTTCTTTCACTTGTGCTGTGATGTTTTATTGGACATGCATAATGGATGGAGCTGTCCCTTCATCCTTATGGCAGCCTGAGTCACAGCAGATAGAATTCAGTGATCTCTCTTTAGCATATGGCAGCATTTAAAGATCCTGCAGGCTGTTGAAAACCTGCTGTTCTGTGCTCTGCAAAACATCCAAGGGCAGCCCTAGCTGGGAGAAGGAACTTTGTACAGAGAAAAGGAGTGTCTTGCCCTTGGGTCAAAAGGTCTGTTGTTGAAGTAGTGCTGTGTGGTAGAAGGGCATGATCTTTACATAATAAGCCTAGCTTTTCTTTGCAATTTCCATCCATAGATTTATACAAGCTTTATAGGGGACAACTTCTGTCCTCTGTGTTTGATAGCTGTGAAAGCTGAAACGTGGAGCAGTGAAATAGTATAACTTGCTCTGTACCAGCTTGCTTACTTCTTGGACCGCTCTCTCTTCTGACTCTGTAACTGCAGGGGGTGTTTCTCTCCACTTTAATGACCTCGCTGAGAAGCGTTTTTAAGTGTTCCCCTGTCATACTAAGTGCTGGTGTGCAACTGGACCCTTCAGGCAGGAGCTCCCAAGTCATAATAGTGCTTTAGTAACAGTGGTGTTTGGAGCAGCAGGGCTTGTGTTTGTCAGCTATGCAGAGCTGACCATGTAGGCACCATCTACTGATGGGCTAAAGCAGGGAGTTGTCCTGAAGCTTGTCAGATCTGGACTGTAACCTCAAGAAATTGCCAGCTCTCATGATGCCGAGATGTAGAGCCACCCATCCCAGTGGGCAGTCACCACTGCTTCTGGCAAATTAGTCAGTGTGACCCCTTGGGCTCTCATCAGTCTCACAGTCTTTTCCCCATGAGGATGAGTCTTGTTGGGGCTGTTAACTAGATCACAAGATATTGGTTCTTGCTACTTCCAAGTTTCTGTTTCCTAACACCTGAAACTGCTCATTCTGATCACCAGAACAAGTAAGGATCCTCCCTTCTCTCCCATCAGGTGAAGTAGCAGCAGTTGCTACTCTGACCTCCTCTCCTTGGGGCCCAGCTGAGCTGAGGAGAAGCAGATGTTTCCTACAGGTAGGGGGAACAGTTTGGTTTCACTGTATACTGAGATACTTTCTGCCTAGCCCTGTTGCTATCTGATTTTGGTCTTGCACTTCAAAATTAGTGGAACTGGCATGAAGAGGGACCACAGTGGAGTAGGACTCTGCAGAGCAGTTTCCAGAAGCGTGCAACAGGAATGACATTCTGGCAATGTCCCTGAACAGGCCTGTGTCTCAGCATATGCTGTTTTTCCTCTACTTAGATTGTGTATTTTCTTGTCCTGCTCCCCGCCCTGCCCCCCAAATTCTGTGGCGTCTGTCTCCCCCAGCCAACGGAGAATAGTAATGCCAGAGTTCTAGGTCATGACTCGCACAACCTGGCGTGTGTACTGCTGCACAGATGATGGGCTTTGCTGCTGTGTGTGCTTTGACAGAAACGGATGGAGTCCTACCACAACTTGTGCCTGCCACGGCTTTGGTGGGGCAGGTGTTCTCCACAGAAGTACTCTCTCTCTTCATCCACTGCTGGAACCCCAGAGGTTTCTGCAGCAATCGCCTGGAGCATTTTATTTGCCCGAGAGCTGGGCCAGGCTGAGCTGATCTGGTAGCTGGGTCTTAACAGGCTATTGTAGTGGTATATTGTAATTCTTACTTGAGGCCTAACAGAAAAACAGTTGTCTACAGACATAACAGAGAAGGACTCAGTGCTGTGTGTCCATGCCAAATATAAACCTTTATTAGCAACAGAAGCACAAGGGGGATACAAATGGTTGTATGACTGAAACTGTTTTATGCAAAACAAACTTTGCTGTACAGATTGAATGATTTCCAGGGAAGGAAGGTCAAGTTGATCCGCTGTTGGACTGTTAATTGTTGAGAAGAAGCAGGAAAGGGCTAATAGCGGAGAGGTGACATTTTCCTAAGAACCATCTTGAAAAGAAAACGTTAATGTTGGACACGGCAACCTGTGCAACCTAGCCCTCTTCTCATGTTGGCCTGAGGATAACGTTGCTGTGTGCTGTGCAAGCACAGGCATGCTGCATTGTGGAGAGCAGAAGTGAGAAGATATGGATGCTACAGGTTGTCTGTTCCCCAAAGTTCTTCAGCTCTTGAAACCATTTCAGAGGAAAAATAGGGATGTTTGAGGGTTCCCCCTGACAGAGTTATATTACAGCACTTTATAACTTGCAGATACATTTTGCTCCTTTGCCCGTTGTGCACAGAGGAAAATGAAAACTGTCTGCAGAAGAATTCTGTACTGTTCCTTGGCCAAAAGATTACTTTCGTTCTTTTTTCATGCGCTGAACTCTGAAGTGACAATTAATAGACTTGCTACAGTCAATACTTCTGGAGTCAATGCTTCAGGCTACTTACACTGGCGACTAATTTTCTGTGAAGTACACATCTGCTCAGAGAAGGAGCTGTGTAGGGTCTGTCTCTGGACTGTTGAGTTACATTATACTTTCTTTGTAACTCATTGCCTGTTTGTCCTTGGCAGCCAACACAAGCCACACACTTGTAATAAGAAGTTGTTCCTTCCCACGCAGCAGAAAATGTTGTTTGCTGCGTCCTACTCAGGAGCAGATTGACATACCCGCTGGTGCCAGGAAGCTCTTCAACAGGGCAGGAGTTGCGAGACACATTTGTATGTCCTAGTGCCAGCACACAGCAAGTGAGGAGTCCAGCAGCATTCTCAGACACTGGGGGCATTTGCAGGTAAATGATTCATGGCTTTGGTTGTGACGCTCAATTTACTAACCAAGAAAATAAAGAGAAGGGGGTGTTTTATTTTCCTGAGACATAATAAACCCACTGGCTGTCCCTGCTCTCATTTTTGTGATTGCTTTGCTGAATGCAGTTGTTTCTATCACTCTTCAGTTATATCCTGGCATTTGCCAGTGGAGGCTATTGAAAGGAGGACCGACTGCAAACACATGTCGGTGGCTCAGGGGTCTTCAGTTCTGTAACTCACCCACCAGTAGTGAAAGAAGTCGCAGGCCTCTGGCAGTATGGATGGCTGGAGTTCCCGTTCCGTTCAAAACCGAGTGACCCCAAGCTCCTGGAAATGATCCTGATTATGGCTTCAGCAGAGTGCGCGGTCTCGGGATAGGTTTGCCGCTTGCACACAGGCTTTGGAAGAGGCCTCGGAAGTCCCATCTCCCCATCCCCTGGCAGGTTCAGCCATAGGTATCTCACAGCTGCCGTGCAACTCTTGCTTCTCTATTCCAAAGACTTGCTGTGACAGGCATTTCCCTGCAGACTGTTTCAGAGCTGCTGTGTCTGCTACTGGAAAGTAGCCCTAGACCACCAAGGTGGTTCAGAGAGATTATCCCTAAAATAATAACATTCCATTGTCTGTGTTGAAGGGATGGGCCTCATCACGAGGATGCCAGCGTTGGACACATACAGGATGTGCCTATGTCCTGCTCTGAGGTGGCAGTTTGTACTAAATTTCTACTTTTTACCTGAAAGCATTAGGATTTTTTGATCTCCAGTGAAAAAGGCCTTTAAATAGCTCCTTCCTTCCCCTTGTCTCCCAAAAGCAATAGAGAGGACTGGAATTGAGGGTAGGGAAGCGTATCTGTAGGCTTCTCCAAAAGAAACTACGGTTGAGACAGTCCTCAGCCTTGCCAACCCAATTATAAATTACTTTCTGGGCTCCCTAACATAGGAAGACTTAAAAATTGCCATGTTTGTAGATGGGATTAAGTTTCCTTCTTTGAGATGTTGCAAGTCCTGTTTTATAATCACATCTTTTAAAGCTAAGATTTCTGTCTTTCACCGTGGAATCTGGGATTCCTATGTAGTGACACAAAAATGCTGGTCTTTTTGGAGAAAACACCAGTTTGGGCAAGAATTTAGAATGCACGTGTTAAGGTCAGTAACAACGTGTCATTTAATGCCAAAGAACTTTGGGAGATGGAAACCCACCAGGAATTCTGTTTGGTGATAAGGAAACCAGGTACTGACACTGTAGGATTATACTTTGATTTAGGGAATGAGTTGAAGTGAGGTGTCAGCCATAGGTTTATGACCTGCAGTTCTCATTTAGTCATATATATTTTTTTCTGTAAGCCCTGCTGCAACTTAGCTTGATGGGGAGGTTCCAGGATGCCTGTTGGCAACGGCTTTCTCAATGGGTGGAAGAGACCTTTACTGTGTCGACCTGCATGTTCAACTGTCATGGACAGGAGGAAGGTGAAAAGCATGTCCTCTGCTCTAGAGCTGATTTCACAGCTGGAAAGAAGAGCTCTCACACACTAGTTTAGCACTTGCTTGGAAGCATCCTCTCTGTGACTGACAAGTGGCACAGTCGACGTTTGTACGTGCAATTGTTAAGAACAGAGAGGAGAGGCTGGCAAGATAATGGCACAATGTGAGAGAGTATTAGCAACCGGGGCACAGGAAAGTGTGAAAAGGATTATCTAAGATGGCAAGAATTCCTTTTGGAAGAAGCAAATTTGTCATTTGCCAGTGTGGAAGAATGAATGATTTGCCTGGGGGAAGATAAGGAGCGTGCAAAGAAGGATTCATTATGCAGAGAAGAGAGGGACAGATAGAGCTGGTGATTTTTGCCATTAATGGAATGGAATAATGGAATTAAGCGCATTAATTCACTGAGGAACCTGAACTATTCGTGATACGAGAAACGAGGCATGTGGATCACAGAAAGGCTTCAGAAGGACTGGAGGATGTTCTGAAGGTGAGCAAAAGCAGAGTTATCTCAAGACTGACACGTAAGAACAGCACCTGGTGAATTCCAGTAGCAGCTAGCATGCAAGTAGTTGCAGGGCTGTAAGTGACAGGCACCAGTCAAAATAGAATTGTCACCTCAAAGTCATGCCAGTTTTCTGTAGGATCCCATCCAACACCCTTTAAATCATTGGAAAGATTCCCGTTGGCTTCAGTCTGAATTTGGAAAGACTCCTGCTCACCTACACCCTAGCCAGAGCCCAGCTCCAGAGCGGACACCTCCCAGGCATGGCTCTCGCATGGAAGTGGCCAGGACTGAAAGCTGTCGGTGGCCCTCCCCATTCCCTTGGCAGCCCCTTCACAGCCAACACAGTGCTCTGCGCTTGCTCTACCACCTAGCCCCGAGGTGCTTTGATTTTGGGGATTAGGGTTAGGGGTTAGGAGTTTTTTAGGGGTTAATTTTAGGGTTAGAATTTAGGGTTAGGGTTACTTTTAGGGGTTAGATTTAGGGTCAGGCTTGGGGTTAGGGTTTGGGTTAAGGCTAGAGTTAGTTTCAATGGTTAGGGTTTAGGGTTCGGGGTTTTTTTTAAAAAAGATCGTAAAAGTTAATGAATAGTAAGAGATTTAATGGACACGATATCTGTCAGCTTTAGCAGATTATCTGCCGTCATTCCATGTGTCATTTTTAGACGGCAATGAGAGCTGGAAGCTAGGCAGTTTGCTGCACATAGGAGCAGATGTTTCATCTATCGCGAACAAGTTTTTTTCAGCAGAGTTGACCAAGGTACCACGTAGATTCCAGGAGACACAGAGGATATTTTAGCACAAGTCTGAACTGTCATTAAAGATGCCTGGGTTTGAGAATCCAGTCAGACATACAAGTGATACAAATCCAGGAGGAATTCCTGGTACTTTGGAAGACAGGCTCATCGAGAAGACATGGGTCCTGACATAAGTGAGAGAACTGTTGGTAGCATTCAGGAGATTTCATGGCAACCAGTTCATGCAGCCAGAAGTAGTCGGATGCACAAGCAGAAGAACAGCAAAGAAGTCAAGGAACAGATCAGAAGCTCCTAGACATGATGACGAACAATAAAAGTTACTAGCCTGATGCAGCTTGTAGGAGGAGCAGATGCCAGTCACACCAACTGACACTGGTAAGTGCATCACATATCATATCAGCCAGGCTGTAACTCTGCTGGCCTTAGCATGTGTTAAAACTACAGAGTACAGGATCTGATTTGGGAAAGAACTAACAGAAGAAAAGCAAAAGTGTATACATAAGCTCTTTGAGAAGCACAACAGAAACAATGAGTGGTTTGATAAAAAAGGAAGAGAGCCAGCACTGTTTAATCCAGAAAGACAGGGAAAGTGGGGGTGTCGTGACATTCTAAGGGTGGGCAAAGGGACATTGTGCAGAGTTTGGATAGAGAATCAGTAGTCATGAGGCATGGAATAAGCTCTGATGTGGTGCATCTTTCCTAGAGCTAGTAAAGAATAGACTGTATTTATCATACAGCTATGCTCGGTTAAAAAATTTTAAAAAATCTAAAAAAAAAACCAAAAAACCAAAAAACAACCCATCAGTTAAGTGACTTAATAATCACCCTGGTCATCCCAGATGAATTCACAGTTCTCTGACCTGAGCTGATGCTGCAAGGAAGTCTAGTTCTTGTTTCATGCGGGAGTAGCAAAGTTGGTGGGCTGTGAGACGCCGGGACTTGAGGCTGATGATGTGTCTGTGTCCAATCACTAGATTTCGAGTCGGTAGAAAGGAGCGGACAGAGCAGAAGCCTCCGGGTGCTGTAATTCATCGCAGCATTTAAACTGAGTGGCAGGATCTCTGATGGTGCAGCAGAGGTGGTAGGAATGTAGCTCTAGCAGCTGGAGTGCAGAGAGGAGAGGCCTGTTCGGAAGAACAGGATGCGCAAGTCTGGTTACCAAGAGGTGATAAGCATTGCCATTCATGTGATACAGCTTAGTGCCCAAGGATGCAGTGGCAAAGCCCAAGCCCCTGTGAGCGTCCACTGTGCTCTAGACATCTACACTCAGCGTTTCTGCAAATGTTTCTTAGAATAACTCTAAAAGTGTTCATGCTGCGAGGTTTTTCCAAGAAAATACTTCTGTTCTGCTCTGAGCCAGCAAAAAGTAACAAAATCCAGCTTCCCAGAGTACAGGTGAGGGGACTGGCCACAGAATCCCCTTCTGCAAAGAAAGGGGAGTGGAGCCTGCTCACATGGAGGCAAAGAGAAGGGAAACGTTCATGGCAATCTTTGGAGGCTTTTGGAGAAAGCGCTGTCCTCCTGTCCACAGAACAACTGGAGATTGTTTGTGGAGACTCTCTTCTCTCATGAACAGAGAGTATTGTAAAAATAAGTCACTAAACACGTAGAGTGAATCTAGTACAGAAGCAGAATTGGAGTGACTAGGGAGAGAGAGAAAAACAGGAACTAGATGCCCACATGGGGACAAGCAAGAGGGTCCGCTGAAAGGAGGGACGAGGCACTCCCAACACCAACAGCTTCCAGCACCCATCTGCCTTTTTCACACTCCCCAGTGAATGCCTCAGCCTAGAACTCAGCAAGGTTAGGGGCGCGAGAGCCTCACCCTCATCTCTCTCTCTGACGGCAGCGAGTCTCCTCAGCCCCAGACGTGGGGAATGCAGCCAGTCACTGACCGGGCTCTGCAGAGGTGTGTAGAAAAGGCAGCTCTTGACTCAGTGCTTTAAATCTCAGGACTCCTTCCTCCAAGTCGATGCAACACTAAAGAAGGGGAGAGCTAGTTACTTGATGGGCATTTCAGATAGCAAATCTCACGATGTCTATGAGTGGGAAAAACGTGGATAACCATCAAACAACCCCACTTTGGGTTTGCAGAGACCTTACACTTCCCATCTCTGTCCCCCATGCGGCCTCCTTGCTCCTCTCCAAACCCTTCACAGGACGATTCCCCTCCCTTCCTCCTACGGCTCCCTCCGAGGTGATGTGCTCGCATCACTCAGCCATTCAGCCCAATGCTTTTCCTGCTTTCTGAGTCTCACACGGTTACAAATACTTGACAGGCAGGAGCAAGCTTGCTGCAGCCGGATTCTGAGCCACCCAGCAGCCAGGCTCAGCAGAGCACTAACACCGAGCGGAGCTGACAAAAGGAGAGGACTCCTTCCACCCATGTCCAGCTAAGTGTTGGACACTGAATGTAGTCGTGCAGCGTCATTTGGCTCAAAGTCAGGGCAGAGCTTGTTCACATCTGCCTTCAAAAGGCAACACAGATATAACTCGTGACACAGCGTGCCTTGCCTTTTCTAGTCTCCTCTTCAGTTTCCTCTTCCCGTTTGTGACTTGTATGGTCAGGAATACAAAAAATGGGAGATGTGATAGTCTCCTATTGGTTAATCCCTTTCTTAAAACCTTTAAGAAGGACTGGCAAGGAATCAGTGACTCAGAGCATACTGCAGCCAGCCAGTCAGCTGCACGACAAGCATTCCAAGTGGCACCCTAGAGGACCTGGCTGTAGGTATTTCTGATGCTTCCAGCAACCAAATCTTGGAGAACTTGTTGAGAGGAGCCCTGCAATAAGCAAGAAGCTGTTCCTTACCTTGAGAGACAACAGAGTCTGGAGACCAATGCAAAACTCCAGCATTTCATCATCTGAGAAGAGAGAAGAGACTGATGAGGCTCAAGCCTATATATACTGCTCCTCTAAAGAAACTGTGTCTCTCCTGAAAGAGGATGTGGAATATGAGAGCATCTGGTTCATAAACTTACATGGCTATGGTCTATTCAGTATAAAGTGAATAACAAATAGCAAGGAAAGTGATAAATTAAACACGCAAACATTAACAAGCAAGTGGTAATGGTGACAATAACAAAGACCAGCACTCTTCTGCCACTGACCGATGAGCCATTAAAGGAGCTACTTAGGCACAGCCCTGAAGAGGGGCAAAATGGACTTTGTAGCTGATAAGAGGAGGGAACCATGATTATCATGAGTATTACGAGATATTTGAGGGGGGTGGTGGCATTGTTTGAAACTTACTATGAGATATCAGAAGGGGCTTGTGGGATCGTGTAAAACTTACTATGGTCTATGCAGGGGAAGGGCCAAAGGCAAGAGAAGGCAAGCAGCAGGGTGGATCAGGGAAGAACAAGCATGGAGAAATGGGGGGGCAGGGGGAATAAACAGGCCAGTCACATGCAAGCAGGCTGTTGGTCAGTTCACTTGTCTGACCAAACCCTGCACCTGATGCCCACAATCTGTCCGATATTAAATGGTTGTATTAAGTAATTTTTTCCATGTAACCTCTCTGTCCTACATGTGACTGCTGCAAGTCTTAAGTGTCAAGAAGTGCAGAAGATGCCCAGGTTAAAGGGCAAACAGCTCTAGATGTCAGTGACCGGAGGGACTGGCATGCAAGAGAGGTGCCGGTAACCAAAGGGACTGCAGGCCACAGGGCTCATAGCTCTGTGTCAGCAACTGGAGAAGGGGATGTAGCTCAGAGGTGCCAGCAACTAGAGAGACCGGTCTGCTAGAGAAGTCTGGGTGACAGTAGCTGGGGGAGGGAGCACAGGCCACAGGGCTCGTACGCCTGGGTGCCAGCAACTGGAGGGACTGCAGTGTGTGCTGCAAGGTCTAAGTTCCAGTAACTGGAGAAGGGCTATGGGTGACAGAGCTTGTGGGTCTAGGTGCCAGCAACTGGAGAGATCAGCGTGCAGGAGAGCTCTGGGTACCAGCTCTGACCAGAGTCACAGGGGCCTTAGGTTTATATGCCAGCAGCTGACGAGGACAGGGCATATGTGTAAGAGATCTAAATGCCACTAACTAGAAAGACTTCGGTGTGTTGATATTCCCCCAGTGAATTTAATCCTACATGCTTGTGTTTTATATACATAATTAGCTAGCAAACTTCAATCTGGTCTAGCCAGTGAGTAGGAGGAAACCTGCATCTGGAAAGTCTCAACGTCTCGGTCAGTGGTTAGGTAAGGGGCTCAGGGTCCAGACATGGGTGTAAGACAGACCTAGAAGCTGTGCTTTTATTCGAAGACTGTGAATAGGCATGTGGTTGTGAATCTAGAGACTGAGGATGTATGAGCTTCTGCCAGTGAACTTCAACCCTGGTCAGCCAGCAAGGAGGACCAGGACTGGGCTATCTGTGCTGGTGTTTATGTGAGTGCTGGTAAAGGTGCTGCTCTGTGTGTGGTCATCTGTGTGGCTGGCCTTATCTGTCTGCTCTCTGTATGTGCCTCTCTGGAATACACGTTCAGCCTTGCTGCTGTCCGAACCTGCCCCGAAGAACATGCGTTGGACTGGGTGACAGTGACCTCCTGGGTCTGAGAGTCCTCCATCTGGACTTCAGTGGCAGGGAAGGAGGAATCCCCAGGTCCTGGAGTCTACAGGATTCAGCAGCTACCAGTAACATCAGTAACACTCCCATGTCTCCCAGATGCCTGCTTGCCCTGTAACCAGTGGCTGTATTTTATAATTTATTTATGACCACATAAGCAAGAGCACTATGTGCACAGGGAGATGTAAGGCACAGATGTAGCAATTCTGCTCTTTCCAGGCAGCCATTTCTACATCCAGCAAAAAGGACAGGTGCTACTGGCTAAATTCACCTGTGCTGGTACTAATACAGTCTCCCCATGAAGGGCAAGAACAAGTAGAGGGGAAACCAGGGAAGAAGAGTGAGCTGGAGTGTGGAAGAGGAGGAAGCTCTTTCTAGATGACTATGAAAGTGGGAAGAATGGACATGAAAAGAGGGAGCAAGGGAGGCCTTGGAAGATGAATAGTAATCATCAAAGATGAGGAGACGGATAAAGGCAATAGGGAAAAGCTGGAAGACTAATAGAAAGAACAGGGGAAACAAAGACAACCAAGTTGTTTTCAGCATATGCACAGCTTGATGTAAATGCAGAACATGCAGCTTTTCTGCTGTTTTCTGGGTGTGCTCCAGTGTCTGCTGACTTGACCTTGTCAGCTATGGCTCCTTCCTTCAAAGGGTCCTGCCTTAGGATGCTGAGGGAGACTCAGCACTCTGGGGCTGCGGGGTTCTTCCAGGGTGCTCCCTGCAGCAGAGGCAGATGAGTACACAGAGAAACGCTCCGGGGAATAAGCTGTACCCTCTGTTGGTTTCTCTGATGACTTCCATCCAGCCAAAGACAAAAGCACCCATTCAATAGAAGAACATAGGGCACCAGAGGACTAATCAAGCTGAATAACTTTAAGAAAGGTCCATTTTAGAAGGAAATAAGAATTTTCCATAGCCTGTGTTAAGATCAAAAAGCACCTCAATTTCTCCCCATTTTCAACATCTTCTGTCTTCTCTGTAGTCTTCCTATGCCCTTTGCCTGTGGTTACATTGAGGGTATTCACAGCGCATGATGATCTTGGCCAGCAGTGGAGGTGACCACATCAGCAGCCTCCCACTGCATCACGCTTTTCCCAGAGATCCTTTTCAATGCCTTTGGCAGGGCAAGAGGGGCACAGGAAAACTGGGGGGGAGGAGGGGCTGGCACTCTCACCTACAACCAGTGCTGAACACAGCACTGTCTCCTGGCCAAATTGCAACTCCATATGTTCTACTCGGCCAACAACGCTGGGGACGGGAGGAGAGAGGTCTCCACAGTCCATGGCAGGCACTTCTTCCAGCCTGTGGGACACAAGAGGTGTTATTGCCTCAAGTGGAGGAAGAGGAGGAAAAACAGGACTTCTCACTGATGGCAGTACTTCTTGGTCTCATCGGGAACAGGCCCACAAGAGGAGGAATCTCCTTCATACAACGTGTCTGGAGGCAGATCCCACAAGCAAAACTATAAGGCCCTGTCCTTTTGGGTTCCTGACCTGCAGTACACACAGACAGAGTGAGATGGCTCTGCCTCCTGGTCTGGGGTCTGCACACAACTTTGCCAGTGCTCCTGGTGCCTTGCCCTGTAGCCCACCCTCTGCATCTCCTCCTAAACAGCCCATGCAAAGCTGCTAATTATTGCTGGGGCTGGGAATCAAGAGTGCCTACGTTCTTGTCACAGGTTTTCTTTTAGCCACCCCTTCTTTGGTACTGTGCAAAGACTTACCCCAGCTGGTTTAAACAGCTCTTGGAGATGAAATTTGGTAGACACCCAGTGTTAACAGTCGCTTTCAATACCTGACCTTGGCACTAGAAGAAACAACAACAGATAATTACTGTGGGCTCAAAATCGGCACACCCACTCCTCCAACAGTGTGACAATCCCTTAGACCTTCATTAGCAACACAGCCAAAGATGTGTTTTAGGCAGTAGTCAGAAGGCAGGAGATTCATCCAAGATGATGGTGGTCTCCCAAGTGCTCTGCAAACCTCTGCCTAAGGCTTCTTCTTGAATTTGTGCTCTTTAGTTTGTATTTGATTGAGCAGACATTTATCTGTTACGAGCGACTAACTTCGCAGTATTCCAGTCAAGTGATGCGTAACTAGTGAATTTGTTCAGAAAACCTGCATGGACATAATTAGCAGAGCAATAATTGATATGACAAAAGCTTCTAAATGAATATAAGCATGTGCTACAGCCTTTGTAGGTTTCCATTCTTCATTTCTTCTGGTGTGACAGGGAACCATGTTCCAGGGCTAGACGTCTGTCCTCAGTTAAGCAGTTTCCAGAGGGAAAAGGCTGTGAGAGAAGCAGGAGCACCCAGGACAAGCATTCCTGAGAACAGCTTGAATTTAGGGCAGTTCCCAAGATAACTGGCACATCCAAGTGACTCTTGAATCCAAGAAACAACCTAATCAAGAGGTGTTTATTTTGTGTGGGGCTTACATTAAGTTCCTAGACAGCTCTGTAAGGAAATATGACATGAACGCTACAACTACAGTATTCACAGCTAGTGTCATCTAGCAAAGGGAGAGACTGGATGCCCTGCACCCAAGTCACCTCTGCATGATCTCACTGGATCAATCCCCAGTGCCTTGCCACCTGCATTTCTTCACCTCTGCACTTGACAGGGAACAGGAGATGTGGTTGCTCTCTGTTTTCTGTCCCCTCTGCACAGAGGTCCTTAATGGTAGGCCAGAGGTCCTGAAGTAACAGCCACCCTCATATATGGTAGAGGTCTGAAGAAATAGGGTTGTCAAGGGCAGAAGAGTTATGTTCAAAAAAAGAGGAGGAGCAGGACTTAGTAAAGGAACTGGAAAAGATGGAGTAACTGCCATCTACAAAATATGGATTGCACCCACCTGTAGTGATTAACCATACCCATTCTTGACAACCTAGTTCTTCAAGGCTCTGTTTTGCACCAACACCCAAAAAAACCCAACCTCAAAGTTTCCCTCTTGGGATGCTCATTTTCCTCCTGCTAGCATTTGTACTTTATCTGCGGTTCCTTCTCTTCCATCCACTGTGGCACTCAGTGCCATGAGCTACGCAGAAGCAGCAACAGACTTCCCACAGCTTTTCTACCCTTAGCTCATTTCTGATGAGCTTACATGCGTTGAACACCTTAAGCAGATCAGCACGACCATCAGGGACCAAGTGCAGCACCAGTGGAGTCTCAGTGTCTCGATTTCCTGATGTCTTACATAAACCTGTTTATGATAATTACATGGGTTAATCATCACAGAGAGCTACATCCAGTATTTCCAAGATTTCATTTTCAAAAATGTGCTTTTTGTGAGTTACTGTAAAGAGAAAGGAGAAAACACCTCCTGTGAGAAATGCTGGAATGCTGCAAACAGACACACCACCAACAGTAGCTTGAGTGCTAACTGCACTCACGGCAACCTCAGAGAGCACATGCTGGAAACTTCAAGTCTGTTTTGTTGTAGAGCTCTTCCTCTGGTCTAAATTGCATCTGCAGTACATTAGCGCAGAGAATTTCATCATTCTGAACATTTAGATAGACAATATTCCTAGAATGGCCATTTAGTTGAGAAATTCTCAAGAACTGCAAGACCACTGGAGCTAGAGATCTCAACCTATTTTGTTTTACAGAGTTCACCAAGAACCACGTAAGACCCGTAAATGTATATATGGTGTATATTTAAATAACATCAGTGGTTTTGGAAGGATGAGCATTCACCATGTGTGGCCTTATCCAGGAACAAGGAGATCAGTGCTCAAGCAGTATCTACACAGAAAATCTGCACAGATGCATATTTTCAACAGATCTTAATTTGGTTGTTATACTTTCTCTTCTTTAATGTAAAAAAGCATGTCTTCTTTATAAAGATTAATATCCATTTAATTAACAATCCTGTGTGACTGCAAACACTTGTGACTTCTTACAACACCCAAGTGAGGCATATAATGCTAAATACTTTCGGAAAGGCAAAGCCATGACAGCTCTCACAAGCTTCTAGCTGCGAGCACTGTGCCTTCCCCATTATATCATGTGCTTCTGGTGGTCTCAGCCACACAGCCGTCTACATGCAATCCAAGGCTGCTCCTTGGCACATGGTATGGAAATTGCCACAGAACTACAAAGTCACAGGTTGGGAGAACATAAAATTTAGCTGACCTGATACCAGCTGGAAGATTCATGAGAGTCAGAGCACAGAGCAACCAGCCCCCAGAAGCTCTCTCTGCTGTTCTTCGCACATTCATACAGGAATATTCCCCCGGCTCCTTCACAAATGAGCCATCCCATTTTGTTGCGGAGCAGCTTGAACGGCCATCCCATGGTAATACAGATCACACGTGACCAAGCTGGCAGGAGCTCCAGCTGAAGCTGCTGCCTGTTCCCAGAATGCGCATCCGTTCTCCTGCCCTTCATTCATTCATCTCCTGCCTCTTGGCACAAATCTGCTTTAAGCAAGTGGGGGAGCGTGCTAGATCCTCACAGAAGGGGAAGAGCTGCAAAGCACTCTATTTAGAAGCTCCTGACTTTAGCAATACTTCTGCTTGTTCAGGAGAAAACATTGCCACCATGGCTGCATGCTGCCTGGCATGTCAAGTTTAAGCATTCAGGACTAGGACTAGGAGTGGTGCCTGCCCATAGAGGTCCCCAAGGCCAGCTGGAGAGATCCCACCTTGCCTTGTGACAACAGCTGTTTGTGGCAAAAGCTCGTACTACAAAGCCCAGGCTTCTAGAGGGAAAACAACCTGGAAATTGAGTGGACCCAGAGGACAGTCCCTTATCCCTGCCCACAGCAGGGGGGTTGGAACCAGATGATCTATAACGTCCCTTCCAACCCAAACCATTCTGTGATTCTATGACAAAATGCCTCCCCTTCCTCTTCTAGAGCTCTGAAATGTCTGTGCTGTCTGCTCCTCGCTGACACATCAGCCCGGCCTGGAAGGATTGTGGCCAGACGAAGCAAGAGGCACAGATAAAGCACAAGGTGCAGACACACGCGAAGCATCTCCCTCCTCGTCTGCTATGCTGTGCTTCACAGAAGAGGCTTCCCTGTGCCCCCTCGCTACCTACGCGGGTGTGTTAGCCATGAATGTGAGGTCAGGTACGCTACCACATCTGCCCAGACTGCAACCTGCCAGCTGTCCAGCTGCATCAGCTCTTCCTCACTCACAGACGTGGATTCTTACTGGGAAAGAGTTAACCGTACCTGTGGCTCACAGAGGCCAACTGTTCATTGCCCAGCTACAGAAAAGGCATTGTATCAGCTCTGCAGAAACAGAAGGCCTGGAGTATGGATAGACAGCAATTGCTAAGGAATCACTCTGGGAGCAGGCAGACCTGAGGTGCATGAGCTGTTAGCACTGTTGTGATAATAAACCTAATAATAAACTGTATCACTAGGCAGATTCATGAGTTTTGTGTCAGAGCAGGCTGGGAAAATTGCAAGTTAGAAGCTTGCTAGGATATAACAGGACAGTGATTATTCTGTACAAATCAGCATTTCATCTCATTCAGTGGTAAACAGCCCTGCACAGTTATCAGCTCAAGCAGCCTCACAAAAGCTATCCACCTCCCGGTTATACTCCTAACTCTTTGCCCAGAGAACTCACTAGGAGCCCGAGGAGAGTCCTCGGTCCAGCATACCACACATGCAGTGCAGGTTAGGCAAGGAGTATGCAGGCAGCTGACAAGCACTGCAAGCCTTGGACAAAGAGGCCTTTTCATCACATCACCCGCTCTCATCTCTGCCTCAGAATTTTCAGTCTGTTACTACCAGCCACCATTAGTCTTTATCTAAAGGTCAGTTATGGGGATTTCCAAGAAAGAGAAAGTGGGGAGGGGAATCAGCAAGGATCACCATTTATAAAGAGCTTTGTTTTCTGAAATAATGTCAGTTCCAAAGCCAAGAAGCTGCTTTAACCAGCCAGGGTTGATTAGTCCCAGGTTGCTTTGGTACAGAGGAAAAGCAGCCTTTGACAGCAGCTGAATCTTTCAGCATCTATTTCCAAGTCAACAAGAGACAAGCCCCACCAAAAAAATAACAGCTCGATTTGATGATGCAGGTGCCAGTCATGGCAAGCTTTCCAAAGTGCTTTGCAAAAACTGCCACAAAAAGGGGCAATTCTGCTAAAGTACCATGTGAGTAACCCACCGAAGTAAATAGGAGGGTGAGAGACTCTGCAGCATAGCTGTTATAAACCAGGTCTCTCTGTGATCTCTGGAACTTAAAAAGGCCTTAGGCACAGGGCAACTATAACCTGCTAGAGTGAAACTACTTATTGCCTGAATCTCCCTGTATCACTGATATCTACATGTATTCAGCTTTATTTCCTAGCCAAGTTCAGTCACTAGTCAGGGGATGCATTTCTTACCGCTTCGAAATTCTCAGCGTACTTGCCTGAGCGTAAATGCGAGCTTTATGCTGGTGGATGATCTTTCCTCGGGAGCTGCTCTGAGAAAGCTGGGACTTCACTGGGGTCGTGTTCCATTTCTAACAAAAACTACACCATAGTCAGGCAGTTCTCCAAAATGTACCAGCTCACCTCTCTGGTTAAAATGAACTGGCAGCCTGAGTGCTATTTACTGCCATAGGTCTGTTATTTACAGGTGAAGCTTTTTGAAGTTCACAAATGTGAACATGAAAAGCAGCAAGACTAAAAAGAGGGGGAGGAGAGCTTCCCTTCCTTCAATGTAAGAAGATTAAGTGTGGCAAACAGTGACTGCCTCTTGGGAAGGGCAGAAGAAGAGAGCAATGCCTATGCAGAAGGCACTGAGTTCAGGGAGATGAAGTGCAGCAGTAGACCCATTTGCTTGACTGTGATGTTCATTGACCTTCCTCCATGAAGGAGAATGTAATGTG
>Ga0181612_161812_pt1 | contig 29616 bp, 23 predicted proteins | sample HoacroProtozoa21_FD_119630 | JGI IMG/M metagenome (GOLD analysis project Ga0181612, IMG submission 119630) | Hoatzin crop microbial communities from Cojedes, Venezuel. Combined Assembly of Gp0051906, Gp0051904, Gp0051908 | reverse complement strand
TTTTTTTTTTTTTTTTTTTGAGCAGGGGAAGAAACAGGAAGAAAGAAAAGACTCTAATTGCAGCCTTCAACCAATGCAGTTGCCATCTGGTAACTCAAGAGACACATGGAGCCGAATTATCTTAATTAACATGTTACAACAGTATTTAAAAAACCTCTATGCTTATTAACACTCAGCTGTGATTAGCCAACCATGGATGAAGCCTGCTAGTGCAACATTAATTATGGGCCTTGTCTGTCTTTCTATTAGAAATATGATTATTTTTTTTCCAGTGGCTTATCTCTTTCCTAAAAAGAAAACCATTAGAATCAAAGCTTGCTCTAAAAATGCAAATTCTATTTACGTTCTACAAAAGTCAAAATGTTTAGGCTATATGAAGCTGCCACTGATGCTTCTAGAGTGCTACAGCCTGTCTTGATATGAAGTGTACTTTTCTCTGTTTGCCCCTTAGAAAGCTTTGCTCCGGTTAGACAACTCCCTCTCTCACTGAAATTTTAGCAGAAAAACAGATTTTACGCCTTTCAAGTTCCTTTCTGCCTCCAAACCAGGAGCACAGATTTTGCTGTATGCTAGGCAGGGAAAACCATGACACAAAATCCAGGGCTAACAAAAGAACCACATTTGTGAAAGGAAGATTTCTGTGATGGAAAGCAGTAACCAAAACACCACTGCACTCCAGCAGCACATTTGCCTCCCTAGCAGAGCACTACTCACAATGACAACTGTATTATTTTCCAGGTAACAGGCCCACCTGTAACGCGCTCCCCTCAGATACACTCCCATCTGATTCAGCCTGACAGGCTCCAAGACTTAACACTGCCAGACTTTCAGACTTGGCTCTGCGTTAAGTTTGCACAGGGCCGGCTGCAGCGGGGCCCTCACCAGCACCGGGCATTCTGGACATCAGGATGACACCAAATTATAAGACAAAAACCTGGTGCTTTTAAATAAAACCAGGACTGATAAATTAATTCCGGAAACATTAACAAGAAGGGGGAAACAAACTGGGAACAACTGCAGATGTGCTTTTAAGACCATGTGATGAAGCAATCCTACCGCTGCACACACACAAATACATCAACAAACAAAAATTGCTGTTGGTGATGTATGTGGAAGCTCATGCAGCTTGCTCAGGTCCAGCAGGGATGAAGACCAGCTGACCAGTACTTTCTAGCATCCCATACTGCCAGGACAGTACAAACAGTTTGCAGCTGGGCTGCAGTTGGAGACAGCGGTACAGTGGCTCCAGCACAGCCGGGTTAATGCAGAGACCCGCTCTCCCCCACAGGCACATCGCTGCTTTCCAAGTGGCACACGTTCCATTCGTTTTTGTTTTCTGAGGCTGCTTCTGGCCTGCCCGTGCCTTCTTCCAGCCACCCCATAATTACTTCCACGTGTTCAGAGAAGGAAATTAAGCAAGTGCTGTAACAACACTTTGTATAATTGGCATGGTCCCGGATTCTGCTTTTGAAACCCAAACCCAGTGTCATAAGTAGCACCCAGCTAGTTTTGTGGGTTTCCAGCCCCCTTCCAAACTTTGATTAAGAGTGTCCCCTTAATAAAATTACATATGGTTTTTAGTTTGAAATTCTGATTATTAAGAAATGTGAAGTATCCACTGCACTGGGCAGCTGCAGCTAACGCTCATCAGAGGCCTCTCTCTCTCTGACTGGCAGCTCTTCCCAATTCTAAATCTTACTTTGTATTGCAACAAGGAGGACATTATCTAAAAAGATAACAAAGAATTGTCACAATAATTTTATATCATCTCAAAAAAGGAACAGGCAGCTGCACAGGAACAAATAGCACCTACTGTGTAGAGGCGGGTTAGTAGAAAAGGTAATCGCATGGCGTTTGAACTCAAATAACATCCACTGTCCTTGATTGCTGCTAATTTTAAACTTCAACTTCGTTCATCACACAGCTTTGATTTCTCTTCTTGTCCCTGCTCATTTCTTTCCAGAAACGTACAAAACTAAAAATTGGTCTCAATTCAGAGTTAACCTGCTGTTTCCTTGGCTGTTCCTAGGTGGGTTTTCAATTTGGATACAGTAATACCCCAAGGCTGTATTTTTAGGACAAAAGCCTGACACACACTATGGGCTCTGGTCTCAGGAAAACCATCTGGCTCTTCAGCAAAAACAATGAGACACGACAGTAAAAAGCCTGCCTACCAGATGTTCATGCTGATTTTGGACACCAAGTTTTGATAAGACAAAGATGACCAATTTGCGCTGACTGGTCTGCAGGTGCTGACTGAAATAAACACAGTTCCTCTAGTGACACTAGGTGAGGACACAGGGCAAGGAAGCATGCCTGGAGGATGCAGCAGAGCAAAACTCATCTCTGCCAGCAAGTGCCAAGAGCTTGCAATTTAGCAGTGCCTCAGGAAGCTTAACTAGCTTGTGGGTTGCCACGTGACTACAAAACACTTCAACTCCCTAAACTTCAGCCTAGTACAGTAACTGGGTTCCTTTCTCCAATCAGGCCTCAAAAGTTCTTGCTATGGCAGTTTCCCTGCTGGGGGCTCCTGCACAGCCACTCAATCTCTGGATGACATGTCACTTGGCGGGTAACACCAACAGCAGCAGGAAGGAGCTCACCGCTCTCCTCCCACTGGGAGGTGGACCTCAGGCAGTCACCACCAATCTACCCACCACTCGGCTCTCCCGTACCCAAAAGGCCAGCTCGCCCCTACCTTCTAACCCCAGTTCTGCTATGGTTTATTCCGAGACTTAAGACAGGTCATTGCACATTCATGAATCTGCTCCAGAAGCAGTCCTAAACTCAGATGGAACATAGGAATCTCTGAAGTAAGAACTGTAGAGGTTAAAAAGGAGCTCTGTTTTCTTACGTGTGCATGGAAAGATCCCTATGCTAGCCAAGTCACTTTAAAGCCCTGCGCTGGTAGGCCTCCTTCCTTCGCTAATGAGCCTTTTGCAGCTGATTCATTTTTCATCCTTTCAGCAGCAGCAGCTGTTGCCTCTGACTCAGCCTATCCAAAAAGTACTAATTTGGAAGTTTGGCCAAGGCTGATCTAGCAACAGCATGCATACAGGAGATCACCTTGTGCTAAGCATTGTTCCACTTTCATCTGTGTGGAAACCGAACCGGGAAGCTCAAAGCCCTACGTTACTGAAGCTTCTCTCTGCAGTACGTCTATGGACAGCTTTGCCAGGGAGAGGTGGGTAAGAACAGCGATCCTGAAACCTCAGTCTGATACATCAACACGTGCTGGGGAATACTTTTTAATCCTGTCGTGCCATTTCTCTTCTGACCTTTGGCTCTGTTCAGGACCATTGAACACATCAGAGTCTCATATCTGGGCAGATTTGTTTATCCTTTAAGAATGACTCATCTCTGTCATGGGACTTGTCAGAACAAGCACTCAAACCATTTACCACCGGCTGGGCAGAATTGCGAAGAGTTATTAGTCCTGTCTTGCTGGAAAGCCTCTCTCAAGCACACTTTGTATTTTCACTCTAAATGTGGTTAGGTTAGCTGTAAATATTAAGTCATCTTTTCTGCTGGCTTTACAGGAGCTCAGCATTGCAAGCAGCTTTTCTGCAGAAACTGGGAGGAAAACAAAAATAGCCCCACTTAAACACTCCTCAAGTCATCCTATCCAAAGTGGGAGGCACCTTGAACTACAGAATGACAGAAGTACTCCACATGGCAACCCTAGCTATCCCAGAGACCACAAAGTCTTAGAGCCTCCCAGTTATGCTGCAAGTTCAACAACCATTCTCAGCTGCATTTTCTTGAACTGATTACCTGATACAGACTCAATCCAGACTCTAATAATTCAAAAGCTCTGAGACACACAGAGTGAAGTTGAAGAACTAAGCTTCAAAGCAAATCAAGAAGCTCATTCTACTGAGAAGAGCTATCTAAGATACACCTTTCTAAATTGCCTAACATTTTAAGAGTGTTGGGCAATTTAAGAGCTAGTGAGGTGCCAGCACGAAAGGTGCTATTAGACCATATATAACCTGCACCAAAACTTAACAGCTACTCAGTATGTGGTCTTCTCTATTTACTGGTAATGCAAGTAACCAGAGAGAGTTATTAGAAAAGAAGGGAAGTAAGCCAGTGAAGCTATCTATCAGTAAGCTTGCTTCACGACTGGAGTGTGACTAGCAAGAGGCATCAGGGCCTGGTGGGATGCTGCTGCTACTTTGATTTACCAGTCACAGAAGACACCATCAGTTCTGGCAGAACAGGCAGAGTCCCACACACTCCACCCACTCAGATTCTGCTGGGGATCAAATGGCACATGGAAAGTAAATGGCAACTTAGTATAATCCTTACACATGCAGTGTATAAAAGAATTCAGATTTTCAGGCACCTCCTTCAAGAAGACTGTCTCATTATACAGATGTAATAGCTTCAAAGTGTTTGTTTTTATACCTGCATTTTCCCAGTACCTAACAACAGCTCTAAGCAACTCAATGGATACGAATTAGCCTAACAAGATGTATTAGCAAATTGTCAAAAGCATACCCAGCAGCAAACACGAAATCTTCCTTTCTGTCTTTCTAGCTCCTCATCCCAAACACCCACAGGGTAAACAAAGCCGAACTGAAACAAGCCAGGATTGGGAAACTGTTCAAAAAATGAGCTCCTTTCACAGCTGGCAAGAAAAGTGTTCAGAAAAGATGTGTAGAAGGAGTTTTCACCCTTTGAAATACTACTTGCCCTTTGACTCTTTCACTATAGCCACTGGAGTCAGAGCACAGGTAAGTCAAAATACCCAGCTGAAAAAGCATATAAAAAAAAGGTCAGAGGTAGCAACTGCCAAGACAAGACCCATTTGTATCCCTAGATACCTGACAAAAATATGGGAAGAGATAAAATACCATTTCTTCCATTTGACATAAAAAGATACTATAAAATGTAAAACTCCAAACCCCACAGTATAGCTATTTTCAAAACAAAATCTTCAGGAAAGAGACCAGACCTCCTCAAGGACTGCTGAGCATCAGTCCTGCCTCTCTGCATTTTGCTGCTTTTGAGCAACAAGAAATACAAGACTGTACATATTCTTTGCTTGTTATTTGTATTCCCTGGTAACCTAGACAGATTCTTTATTCTGTAACAATTAAAATACTGTTAAAGCTTAAAAAAAAAAAAAGAAAGCAAACACTCTCATAATGCTTTATTATGGGGTTGCTTTTGCTCCTTTCCTGGTGCTTTTGGAGCACAGCTGGCCTGACAGATGCTCAAGAGCCTTCGAGACACACAACTCCAGCTCCTACCTACTGCCACAAAGCCAGCCTAAACACATCCCATTACTGACTTAGAGGTTATGGATCCTTACACCAGAGGCTGAGATTTTGAAGCGGGAGACACTGCAGCTTAGTGGCTGGAACTAAGGCCGAGGCACAAGGGACCCAGGCCCAGAGACGTGCGCCATCACTAGTTCACCTGAGGTTTTGCCTCCCTGCCTCAGCTTCCCTCTTCAGAGAGCTTTTCTGCCTCCCTTTGTGAATATATGGTTTCAGATAGTCCGGAGAGCCCAATGCGATGATTCAAGGGCCCTTGTCACCAATGTAATTTATTTCAATGGCAAAGATTTACAGATTAATTTGACTGCTTTAGTATTTGTGTCATCTTTTTCTATATGAAGAGAGCCAACCCAGATGCAGGATTTCACAGTTCAGTAGCTCTTCCACACAGGTGTGCCTGGCCAGAAATTTACTTCAGCCTTTATTGCCATAAACAGGACTAACACATGGCGAGGGACACATATGCTGCATTACCATCTTGCAGCGTTACCGTCTGGTTTTAACTCGGCAATGCTCCTTTTGTGCCAGCTGGTTTTTTATGTTATTTGTGACATTTCATTAAGTTTCCTTTACTGTTTTGAGGCATTTAACTTGCTCAGCTCTCTCAAGCAGCTTCCTTGAGCTACATCTTATCCATGCAGCACCATCCATCATGTCAGAGCAGTTCTTGCTAAACCAGCAAGAGTATTTCTCACAGCAACATACAGTTAACAATATAACAACCATGTGAAAATGCTTGATTGACTTTTGGCTGCATAAAATATCCAGAATCACATCTCGGACAACAGCATTTCACCTGGTTCGCTCTTGACTTTGACAGGCCAGGCCTGAATGATACTATTATCATTCCTTGCCAGCCAGACCTTGGGGTCTAAGACACTGCCTTATTGACAAGACGACACTGTTGCAGGCCAGGTTCTTCCAGACAACTCAGCTGATTTGCAGATGCTGTTACAAAACACTGTTTCCTTGAATACCACAAGAGCCAAAACAACACGAAACCATTTTCATTGCTTGTTGTCCTATCCGCTTTCCAGGCAGCATTCACAGCATTAAGTTGGAGAAATTACAAGTCCTTCTTCAGCTTCTTACAGTTTTGTTTTCTCCTTCCTAAAGTCCTACTGCTCATCCTTACAGCCATCTTCGATCAAACATGCATGAGAAAATTCCTGCTCAACTCCAGCATTCCCTCACATCGGACAATAATTTCTACTCCTGTTTCACCTGCCTAGCTCCATAAAAGAGATGGTGTGGTTAGCTGGTGTGTTGGGATGTGTGTTGTTTTTGTTTGTGTTTTGTTGTTGCTTTCTCTTTTGTTTTTTTTTGTTTGTTGTTTTGGCTTGGTTTGTTTTTTTTTGTTTGTTTGGTTGGTTTTTTTAAGCATTTACCTGCAAGGACAGTTTTTTGTATGTTTCAGTGAGAGTTAAGTAAAAATGCTAGTAGATACTAGCAGTATACACTACATTACTACTTGCTCCTTTCTGTCTAAATTGTCAATCCAGCAAGAGAACATTTCAAGTTCGGTGTCAAGAGGTGCAAAACTGTCTTATCAGAATTAAATGCTAATTTCACATTGGGAAATACCATTATAATAGCTCAATTCTATGATATTGTGAGAAACAGGATGAGGTGGGAGGGCCAGATTATTCCAGAAGACAAAAAATTGTTTAACAGAAAGATTTTTTTTTTTAGGTTCATAATACCCTAGAACATATAAATTCCTTCCAGTACTCTGGTCAACACAGAAAACATCTCATATCTACAGACCCTGATCTAGCAGACAGATTTCACAACCACCTTCTTCTGACTCAGGCTTTGGAAGGGAAACATTAAGCAAGAGCAACCAAGACAGTAGGAGAAGTTATAGCCCATCAGATAACAACAACATAATCTTTCCCAAACCATGCAAGGACAAAGCAGTTTCAAGAAATTCCTTACACAGAAAAGGAGCATTTCAGATGCTCCCCGGGGAGGAACACAGCAGAGGAAACTGTTGCAGCATGCCTGAATGCCACCGGAAGCGCTCCGCTGAGCACAGACAGAGGAAAATTCGTGAGTGTTCCCAGCTTCTGCAGAGCTGGGGCCGGAGCTCGGAGGAATGCTGAGAATACCCTGGGGAGCCCTCACACCCACGCAACTGGACCCAGATCTGCCTCCCACGTCATCACACCAATGCATGTGGTAGGAAGCGAGCATCCAAATCCCAGCTCTTCCCCAGTATCAGTGCTCCCATCTAATACTCCCTCAGGGAGGGGGGAAGCAGCATCTGTTTTTTTTACAGTAAGAGTGCTTATACTATCAAAAGTTTAAACCAGGGGAGGGCAGAGGTTATGCTGTTCTTTTTCTCTGTGTTCTCTCACCAGAGGCCTCAGTGTTACTACCACTGCAGCTAGATTTCCCTCCCCCTACAGATCCGACTGCTGAACCTGCCTTGCACACACCTTCCCAGGCCCCACTAGGCTTCTGCCCATCCAGCCTGGCTTCAAGCAGACATCTATGGGTCCTGAGCAATAGCTCAGCAAGCCCCGTTTCTGCAAAGAAGCAGCTCACAAGCAGATCATCCGACGCTTTCAAGAAAAACCCACGATCCGCAAGAACCCTCAAAACACTGGGCACCCCATATCCTAAAAGCTGACCCCACGCGTATTCCCAAGTCACTTTTTCTGGGAGCTGAGAAAAGCATCTCTTGCACAGGGCTGCCCAGACAGAGGGTTCAGTTCGGCTCAGGTAGTTCGGAGGCACTGGGCACCCACATAGGGCTGGCAGATGTGGCACAGGGCCTTCAGGAGACCCATGCCCTTCCAGAAAGGCAGCTGCAGGGCAGGCCAGATGTGCAGGCCACTGACTCTGGCCCACTCAGTCACTGTGTCTACATCTGAACACTTCCCATGCTAACTAATTCAACATCCTTACGCCATTTCTAGACCACCATCCAGCCGTACCTCCATGCCCCCTGTGGAATTCAGGGTCTCTCGACACTCCATGAATTCCCTGAACTGCAAATTGTCTCCTCCTCATTTAAATAGATGATTCACAACTTCTTGCACCTTTTCTTTCTCCCTGCAGCAGACATTCAAATTTCTCCCACCGCACCCTCTGGATTGTAGTTCAGTACAGAGGCAGTAAACCACCAAGCATTATGGCCAGACAGAGTTTACCAGTTGACACAAATGAAGACCCTGGATACAGTGAAAATAAACAGTACACAGATAATAAACAGTACACAGATAGTGCACCCTACACCAACCATTTCCAAGATGTAGTAATTCTATGCCAGGCTACACCACAGTGTCTCTTCAGCTGCTCAGAGGAGCTCAGTCTACCACAGGGTTTGGTGAAAATGCTCAGACAGCGGTTATAGGTTTTTTGGTAGCGGAATGAAAGCTTCCCATGCAACTTAGATCCGTTTACTGTATGGTTCAACCTCTTGCTAGTTAGTGAATTTTCTCACACAAAGGAAATGGAAAGTCCCCCAAACAATCATGCTAAAAATAGCAGAAATGCTGCCCCCCAGAGAGACACACTTGGGAAGTCTCCCAACCACATATACAGATTCCTTGAGAACACTTAAATAAGTGATACTGATGTCTTATGCCTGAGAACTAGTGGGAAAAAATAGCAGGGAGGGAGGTTATTTTGATGCTGATAAAACAGCATCCAGACAGTAAAATGAGTTCCAGAGAAAAAACAGGAGTCCATTTACTAACCTATCAGTTACTGTTCTGTAACGGATCTCTTTTTCACACCAATATAGAGAGAATTTCAGAGAACAGCACACACATTTAATCAGGAAGTATAAGCATTATAGGGGTAACAATGTAAATAGAAACCAGACAGCTTCAAACCCAAACTTGATCACTTGGGTGAAGTTTGCTAGGAAACACACGGTGTCTTGAACATACACCATCTAGGAAGCCTACGGTTCAACAGGAGGTATTACAAAGCCATTCTGATACTAAAGACAGAAACAAAGCTTTACCCAAAGCTTTCCTGATTCCTGTTTGTTTCTTTCACATCTCCTCCATATGATTGGGGAAAATGGGATTTGAAGCCTTTTAGGGGAAGGAAATAACAGAATACCCGTCTTAACTAGTAAGGCAACAGGCACTGCAGAGCCACGTATAGCAGGCAGCAGAGAGCTACCAGGACAAGAGGTGATACGATTCCACAGCCCCTTCTTTCAAACATTCGGTAATTTTCCTTGCTTCTAATCTCCTCCACCCCCACACAATTTGCTCAGCACACAGGATTCACTCCCTCTCTCCAGATACATCACATCAAGCACAGACTGTCGGAACTTTCTTCCCATCGCCAACACAATTATGGCCAAAAGGCTGTCCAAAGGCTGTTGCATTCAATTTCTCAGTGCTGATCACGTTAGACAGCCTGCAGCACTATCCTTTTATTCTGTCCCTTGTCCACCGCTGCCTCTCCTATTCACTTTTTACAAAAGGCTACTTTCACCACACTTAGGACCTAGGAAGAACAGCTATATTCTGGCAATTGACATGGAGAGCAGAGGACAATACTCCTAGGAGACAGCTCAGCCTCAGCGGAAAGCAGCTCAAGTTTAGGAAAGAAGGGAGAAGCATTAAAAGTATCTACTTCCCAACTAGACTCCCTCATAACAATTTGTATCTTTCATCAGGGTATTAATGAAATACTGAACAGCCTGATCTACACTTGGAGTTTCTCTGCATCCTCTCCTCCCAAATCCATGCCGCTCCTCACAAGTCAGAGCACTCAAACGGAGTCTGACCACACATCCTCCAGCTAACACCACATTCCCTCTGTGTGCACACTGAGGACCCTTCTAAAACCTCACAAGAGGATCTTCTGTTAGGATCAAAGTATAAAAAGTCCTTTTCCAAAACCTCTGGATTAGGTCTTTTCACCAAGTACCCAGGGATTTCAAAGCTATTATTTCTAAAATACATGTTCAAGACCTAGCACTGCCAAGAAATAGATTTTTCATTCTCCCAAAGGGTTACCCAATGACAAAACCTTAAAACAGGTTCTCAGTTCTTAAACAGATGCTGCAATCATGCAAAAGCCCATTTTGTGACTAAACACACCATTACACTAAGTCAACCCCCACCAGAAGTAAAGGTGACTTCCTAAGAAGTAGAAATAGAAATTAATGTCTAGAGAAGAAGGACGTTCCTCAAAAGACAGACCTTCTTCACTCTGTTTTTCTGGGTATCTTGCCCGAGAACAAAGGCGGCAAAGGCCTCCCAAGCTCTAGGAAAGGTAACCTGGATTATGACACTGGATTTTTCTTTTCTCTCCATTTTTCTTTCTTGTCAGTAGGGCTGAGTGGAAAAGGGAAAACTCCATTAATGAGGTGGTATCTGTCTTATATCAAATGCCATGATCTACTTTCATAGCCCTACCCCCACCGCATCAGAACTTAAAGCCATGAACGTACATCACAGCAACCTAGTTATTGCACATCAAAGCTGTCACTGTCACTCTTATTCTCAGGGTGGAAGAGACAATCAGACAGTTGACATTGACTCTTTAGCTCACAGGGTAAACAGAAACCAAATCACGGTATCTCTTCTGCTGCTCCAGAAAGACACTGATCCCACACCACACTACAACAGCCACACTGCCAGGCCCACCGCCCCTTTTCCCGTAACTCCACAGGGAAGAGCGAGATACCCAGCTGCACCTGTGTTTTCCTCAACTGCTGTGCTTTTTGAAGTTATCCCTTCCTGCTTCTCTTAAACTCCTCAGCAGCAATGAAAGTCACCCCACAGCATGTAGAACACTCTTCAACAAGAGCATTTCGCCATTACAGAGGTGGTTTGTGATCATATTGCCTCTTCTTATTCAGGGGCACACACCTCTGCCAATTACAGAAACTGCTTGCACTGGAAAGCAAAAACACACTTAAAGCTCCATTTTAACACAATTAAAGCAGTTTGAGAGTAAAAAGCTGCATCATATAGCAGGCAGAACTACCTGGACTACTACTGTGTGTTCTGAAGACCACTGCTTGAATGCTTCTAATTCCAGTGTAGCACGTTTACTGGCAACAAATTGCCAGTCTAGACTCTGCAAAAAAATCCCAGAAAAGTAGTTCTTCCATAATGCTCCATTCTGAGGGATCATGTGACTGCAGGTACAAAACTAGGACATATTAAAGGACCTGGCACTCCTCAGTAAAAACGGTTACAAACATCCAAAAACAAGGTTCATGGCAACGGGAACAAAACATGGAAATCCTCTTCAGCAACCATAGGCTACTAGACTGAAGCGAGTTTCTGTCTAGAAGTGAAAAATGCCTGCACAGACAGAACTATGCTGCAGTCAAGGAGACCTCTAGGGCTGCAGGAGCCCACAGGAACAGGAAGGATGGTTTTGCAAGTGGTGCTCCTAGGACAAGAATGAACAGCTACTTTTGTCCTGCAGAACCTGTATTGGCTCCAGTCAGGGGACATGCTTGTTCCATGGCTGAGCACCTGATGAGACCGACCAAAACATGGCATGTTGCTTTCAAACACTCCTTTTGATGACTTGACAAAAACACTCACGAAGAAAACCACAAGAAACTGCCTCACCATCACTACATAAGACTGCTTTATTCAGCATACTATTTTCTACTAAATCATGCCCTGGGGAGCCCTCACACTGGGACTCCTACTAATGCTGCAGATAACAGAAAAGCCTGTTGCTACTGGGAAAACTGGTAACACAGAAGCATCTTTCCAGGTAGAATTACAATTACAGAATTAAGCTTCGCTCCCCATCAGTAATTCAGGGCCCAGCCAGCTCTGGCAACTTGTCTGTTCTCATCACAGAATTGGACAAGCTGGAAATATGAAGCTCTCTCGTACTGTTAGTAGACTTTTAGTACAGATAGTTAGTATTGTCTGGGGGGACATACCCACCAAGAGGAAATTAGAAGGCATACGGCTCTACCCTGCCTTCCTGAAACAACTCAGAATGGGCTACCACCACCGCAAATTGTTTAAGGGAATGGATTCGTGCCTTCTTCCAAATGCTGCTTCTATCTGCTTACTAGTCAAGTAACCTTTGGAGAAAGCTAGCTTCAGTCGCTCTTCATGGACTTCCAGATGTTACTCAGTTGCTCTGTTACTCCAAGTAATCTCTTGTTACTCAGTCATCATGGGAATTTTGCAGCTTTCCTTCAGTACTATATTGCCTGCAAATTTAACCAGCAGGATAATAAATCTCTCTTTCACAGTGTTAAACACACCAGGCAAAATTTTCAGCAGTGCTTGCATGGCCCAAGACATCCTCTCCCAACTGATTACCAGTAGGACACAAAGCACTTTGGAAAAATTCATTTGATGGCAAATGTATCTGACATCAGTCATCCTACCAGATAATCTTCCCTAATTTAACGATGATGCAATGCTATTTTTCTTTGCTATTTACTTGCTTAGTTGCCATATCACTTTATAAAGACCAGTTTAAGCTGACAAAAGAGCAAACAATTTAGTGACAAATAAAATATACCATCAGGCAGCGAGGAATTTCTGACACAAGCTTTATCATACAGAGATCCTTTTCTGGCATTCTGCCCCGTCTCCATTCTCCCACCTCGTGTACTCTTGCTGCTTGTTACACAGAATGCAATTACTCTGTTCAGCCTTTTCCGTTCTGTATTTGTCTCTATTTTACGCTGACAGGAACAAAAGAAAGAACAACTTTATTATAAGGACCTATTTGAAAGTCTGTGTCTTGCTTGCTTCCCTGCATTTAGAACTGTGTCTTCTTGCCCTGATTTCTCCCCTCCCAGCACATCACAGACATATTAATTCAGTTCTCTTAACATCTACAGACACAAAGCACTTGCAACCGCAGATATAGCAGTTCAGTTCTTATTCACATCTTCAATTATTTTTACTGAATTGCCTTTTCTTCTTTGAAAATTTGAAGTCTTCTTAAAAGTACATTTGAAAAAACCCACAACTTTGCTACTAGCTATTTCCAAGTAATTAAATTCATTAATCCAAACAGGGAGCAAGGGAAATAAAACTACTTTCTCCTTCATGCTTTTTTCCCCTCCTCTTGCTTCATAATAATTATAAATGCTCTTATCCCACTAAACATTATGACCAGCACTTATTCATTCTATTTTTTGCCGCCCTTATCTTTCTCTTGCAAGCATTAAAATAGTAATTGCCCTGAAATTGGAAAGAATGACAGAGGGTTCCCCCTCTAGTACACCTAAAGTTTGATCAGCCCCTCAGAAACCAGGCTGTTTGTTGTTTCCTGCATTCTTTAGTTCCTAGGTTTTTTAGTTCACAGCATTCAGATTTAGTTTTACTTTTTCTCCAGCCTGCTTCCACCATAATACTGAATATTTCATTTCTATCATCACTACGACCAGAAAAGGTGTTTCAGAAAGAAGACGCAGAAACTCACACATCCCAACACCAGCCACACAGAGATGCACAGTAGCTAAGTTTAACTGCAAATTCAAAAGCCTGTGCAATTAGAGCCGGTTGCACAGGGACTCAGCGACTAACTTCCCAAGGAGACAGCTGGCAGATTTGCATAGCTGTGTCTGCTGGTGCATTTGCAGAAACAGAAAAAAGGAGAGGACAAGACAGAACAACCATAGCAACTTGTGGCTCTGCCACCCCGTGCTTTCTGTCCAGCTCACCTGAGGCACAGGGCACCCGAAAGCTCCACCTTCACTCAGTGCGAGTTCAATTGAGCATTTAATGTTTAAGACACTCCATCCTTGTTGAAGTTTACAGACAGATACGTGCTCTACAGGACTAAGTAGATTAGAACAGGCCTGGAGATGGGTAGAGTTAGAAATATGCTGAATAAGCACACACCCCTTGTCAGCCGCCACCACAGATCCCGTTCTCACAGGGAAGTTCAATGCCTCCCTTTCTCAGCACACCAAGTACCCTGCACCCCGTTTACAGGGGAAACTGTACGTCTGCTCCTCCCTGATGCCCTGAAGGACAGCTTATCTACGGCCCACGCCTGCCACCTCTTCTCAGGAAGATCTATGCAGTTCTCCAGCCAGTCTCTGGCCGTTTGTCCCCGAGCAGGACCCAGGGGCTGGGGGCTGCTCCCAGCAGCGCCCAGAGCAAGGGACAGCCTGGGCTCAAGTAAAATTTGCAAAAATCACTCAGTGCGCTGCGCCCTGCACGAATGCGCAAGAGAACTCCTTATGGGCTCATGCAAAGATTAAGGGCTGTGAATACCTCAACCTACGCATATTGTAACGTCTCTTCAAAACACACCTTTCCCTTCCCATTCAAAAATTCACTACGCACAGCACCAGCAATACTGATCAGGACCAGACTCCAGGCAACCACCAGCATTTTCTGCTCCGTGCCCTCCAACCGTGCTCACACAGTCAAGCCAAGGGGCTCCTATTTTAGAGCTGTGGGTCAGCTACTAATTTTAGGGTCCACACATGGCTGAAGAGTTGCACAAAGCATTTTTCTTCTCTGTGGTAGGCAAACAAGACAATTTCTTCTGTTCTCTTGTCCCAGGGACCAGATGACCAATGTGCCTGGCCTGACCCATCGTTTCTAGAGCTAATGGAACTGGAGAGGAGATAGCAACTGCAGGGATTTTCCACTAGAGCCCAACGCACGCAAGTTTCCAGCACAAGCAACATCGGATAGGGAAAGTGAACTTGGTGAAAAACAAAGATCAACTGAATATGGATCCGAGGTGAGGGTAATGCAATAGAGTTGCAAGCATCAGGGGTTCACTTTCACTAGAGAAATTTTTGTTTTTAAACAAGGCCTTATAAAAATAGAATCATTTCCCCAAGGAACTGTCCTGAAATCCTGTGCCTGGGCACAGAAAGTGGTTTTTGGTACCACATGAGGTGTGGAAGACAGACAATGAATAGGATGCATGTGCTGCCAGTTTCCTTTGGTTGAAATACACAAGACAAACCAGTATAAATTTAACTTATTCCTGAAGCGCGGCTTCAGGATACTTCTCTAGCACACAGTTGCGATCCCAACACAGACCCTTTAACTTTCCCATTAGGAAACTCTCAGTCACTCCAAATCAGCAAGAAAGCTCTCAGTGACAGCTTCACATCTACCAGCCCACATTTAGGCCATTAAACAACCGGCTTCCTTGCAACAGCAACAACCCACTTCTAACACGGTGCGGCCACCTTCGCCAACCCTTCCGGATCCACACGCAGCCAAAAAAAAAGCAGAGATAGCCAGAAAGCAGCTTTCCAAGTAACTGCCAAAATACCCTCCCCTCAGACCCTGGGGGCTGCGGTAATCCCCTTTTTGCAATGCTAATGTCATTACAACCATAGCACCAGCAGACAAGCGGAGGGGGCCTGGGCAAGAGCGCCTGGGCTGTGCCCTTACACAGATGATTTAAGCTGGGCCTTTTGTAAATCTGCTCCCAAAAGCTCCCGGCCTGGCATCACACTTGACAGGAGCTGCAGCTGCCGTCCGACCCTGCCGAGGAGCAGGGCTGGGCAGACCAAGCTGCTGAAGCCACGCGTGCGGGTGCAGCCGCCGCAGCCTGTGTTCTGCGAACGCGCCCGTGAGGACAAAGGCGGGCTCAGGGAAGAGGGGAAAGGCAAAGCAAAAGGTCCCCAACTGCCCTCTTGCTACTGCTAAACAATTGCACAACAGTAAAAATTGTTACAGCTGGTCATCAGACTGGGCACAACAGATGGTGGTATAGGAGAGCAGGGCTCAAAGAAACTAATCAACATAAACACATCTGTCCTCACAACCCCAGGAACCAGCTCAGCCTCGGGAAGGAATCCCTCCCATGGAGAAAACTACTCCAAAGGGATGGAGAGCAGTCAACTTCCCTGCAAAACAACTGGAACTAGTTGCTGTGGAGAGATCAGAGATCAGACTGGGCACCACAAGTTTCATCCTGCCACCATCCACTACATAACAACGGACAGATGGTTACCAGAGGGCTTTCTAGTTTCGATTTCAATTTAGTGTTCAGCTTTCATTGCCTCCAATACCAGTCAAGGAATCACCAGGCAAAACCAACTTCAAGTAATGATTCTGTTTTAAGTACTACAACATTTGCTGCAAAAAAGTGTTTCCTACAACTTACCGTTTCCTGCCATCTCCTAGAGAACTTCCCATTACAGGGGAAACAGGAGACCATCACCACAATGTCCGAGAAGTAAATCAAGCCAAGTTTTACACCAGGTGAAAGACAGGTTAACTGGAAAAGCAAGTGACAGACTGAAACATTTGCCATTCACAAACACTGCTGTGTTTACAGCAATTCCTACTTCACTATGAGATTGGGTGAAGCTACTCTAACCCCACAGAAATAATACATAAATCCCTCTGCTGGCAAAGAAACAGGAACTATTTGACCCTGAAAGTTCAGTCATCCCACTGCTGCTTAGGTGTTTGAACTCCTACTGATAGAGAAGTATCTGCATTTCATGAGGAGGCCAGCCTCTGATGCCACAGAAAGAAGAAAGGTGACAGACCGCTCTGGAAAGGGAAGTATGTTTGGTTTCGTTTGTGCAGGTTACACACTGGCAAGCAGCACTGAAACGCTATCACCAAACCCAAACCATTTTAAACAAAAAAAAAGCTTCAGTTCTGCAGGCACCCTCCCTTGGTACTACTAACCAACCAATGTCAGGAGAAAAAGTTCCTCCATTGAAAGCAAACAATTAACTTAAGAGTTCAGCGAATGGAAACAGACTTCGTGATAGATGTTTCCCTGCTGTCAGATGATGCGGAACAGGCATTCATTCTCATCCCCTCAAATCGCTCCACAGCGCCTGACGCAGCCAAGCGTGAAATACTTCTGACCTGCGTCTGACAAGTGTCTGGTGGCCAGAGGTACGTGGTAAAATAGGCAAGTCTTTTCTCACCCTGACTGTGGTCAGAAAATGAATCTCCTCCCAACACCCCTAATTAGCAGCTTCCATCAGTCTCTCTTGGTTTTACTGACAGCAAGAACCAAGGATGGCAAAAGCACCCCCACCTGTGTAGCGGATGACAGGCTGCAACGTCCCCTTTCCCCCATGCAGTCATACCACTGCCCACCCAAGGACTCAACTCTTACGTGGGATCAGCTCATGACTGGAAAGAGCTGGTTAAAGTGGGATCAAACATGACCAAGGCAACACTGACAGGAAAAATACAGAAAACAACCCCAAACCCAGTGCTCTGAAAAGATTTTCCAGCCCTGAGGAGTTTCCACAGCTGGAGGGACGTGCCAAGAGGCAGTCAGTTCTCCAGGGTGCTAAGAGGAGGCAGAACTTCTCAGAGGGGCTAACCTCTTCCAGCACAGCACCCACACCTCACTTCACACGTGTTCCCCCACCAGAGGCACCACCTTAAGACAGCAGACAGTGATCTGGCCACCATTGCATGCACCTCCTCTCCCACACAGCAGAAGGGTGCTAACAGTGCCTGATTGCCAGTCTTGTGATCTGCCTCAGACCAAACCTGACAACTATGTGCTTCACTACCACTTCAGCAACACAAAATTGAACGAGGATCCTGTACCAATAGAGAGCTCAGCTCTGCCAGCACTGTGCATCTCCCTCAACTTTTCATAGGTTGAGTCTAGCTTACTAAATGCCATGGGGGAAACAGCCACCATGAAAGCACAAACTGTCAAAGTTTACATTTAAGTCTTTTGAGAAGTAAATGCAAATAAAGAGATTCAAAGTGGCAAGGCCCATAGGTTAAAATTATGCTACCTCAAGGACATCCTATTTCTACATCACAGCAAGATTCATTTCTGCTTTGGGCTATGGACACTTACATTTGCAACAAGACTAGCTTGCTGGGAAAGACGAAGTGGAGGACTACAAGAATACAACTGGAAAAACAAGCTTGTCATCTTCACAGATTTCACTAAGACCGTTAAGATTTTTCAGCTTACATATTAAAAATGAATAATTTCCTCAGTTGAGAGAAAGTGACAGTTGAATCTAAGCACTCAAATGATAAAGCCTTTATCTTTTGTTAGTATTTCATAACCTAAGTCAATTACACCCAAGAAAAGTGTTTACAACGAAACCTGAAGGTTGGTCTCCAGGAGCATTCAAAAGTCACTTTTGCCAGGGAAAGCAAAACCAGTGACAGAACGGAAGTAGTACTAGCTTCAGGATAATATCGAGCATTATAGTTATGGTCCTTTAACCGTGCTGAAGAGAAGCAAAGCGTGCTGTAGCGTAACAAGTGGTTCAGCACAACTCTGACAGTACTGGTCCTTTTCAATTAGCATGTCAACGGGCCTAAAACTTGAGCTACTGGAGACGGGTTACACAGCAAGCACATCGCCAGGACTCTGCATTTCACAGTTCACTGCTCTGAAGGTAGGAGTGGAATGCGCCAGAGGAAACAACACTAAAACCCCATGCTTCTCCTCTCCCAGCCAAGGATAAATCAACAGCTGTGGTTTTTGTATGACACACCAGAAGCATGTTCCTGAAGGTCTCTGCAGCATCAGCTAAGTCTCCTGGAGATAAATCTCCAGTATGCTGGTGGTCCAGAACAGAGAGGCAGCACCAGAAGTCCCTAACCCACTCTGACGTAACTTCTTTCCACACACACAGTGACACACAGACCCCTCCCATCAGCAGGGAGTGATACTTTGGTGTAGACAAGGATCCAGGGTCTAGCAGCTTTAATAGGTTTATCTTGTTTACAGCAAGGGTTCCTCTACAGTGGGTGCAGCAGCCAAAAAAATGCAGGATGGGGGAGAAGAGCAAAGCAGCTTTTAACCATAAAACTGAACACAAACCAAGAAAAGCAGAATTTTCTCAGAAAGTCATGGATATTTCTCTAAACACGGTAGCAACATCCACTTGAAATTCCTATGTCTTGCATACCATCTTTTGCAGTTTCTCTCCCCTCCACGTCCCCAGCCATGATGTTAGAGCACTTGTAGGCAGACACAGCCAGTGCTCCAGTAACTGACATCTTCACCTTGCTCTGCTCCTGCCTTGAGGAGATTCCTGCCTCGAAGCTTCAGTCCCTGGACGGCACGCACTTTGTAATCCTCAAGTTCTTAAACTCCCTGTCAGTGTATCATTACTCAGTCCTGTTGCATATAGAAAAGCCTCAAAGGCCTGGTGTTGTAAAGGCATATCCTGCATCCTCCGGTATTAACACAGCCTTACCCAACTACTAAAAAAACAAGCATACACATATATATATTTCTGCTAGAGTCCTCCCTCCCAAGGCCATACTATTCTCAACCATTCTAATCTGCTTGCATAACTCAAATGCTACCTTCTTTCAGGACTTACACTGCTTAACCACCAAGCTACTAATTGGCTTTCTGAACTAGCAGCATCTTTTTCACAACTCCACCTGCGGAAAGCTTCACCTTCCTGTTTTACTGCACTCCTCTGACCCCCTCCTCTTCTTCCTAGAATCTGACACTCCCCTGATCCTCATTTCCCTCCAAGCTACTCTACCACCTTCCTACTAATCTCCATTCGCTTCGTCCTTCGCTATCATCTCCAGATAGCTCCGCTTCTTTCAAAATACTCTAGTTCTACATAAACCAGAAAACATTTCACCTGTTGTTTCCAGCGGTTGACATCTCTGCTGAACAAGCAGCAGAAGAAAATGCAAAGTTGCCTAAACACCAGAATTGGTAAGATCACAAATCAGTTTTATTCTCTTTCTGATGCACAGTTTTATGGGTGCCTAAGGGTATGTCTGACATGAAACTTGTTACACACCATGTTGGTCTCAAGACATAGAAAATGTTCCTTCAAGACAGAAAAGCAGCAGCAGCCTCTGGCTTTCTAGTTACGACTCTGCATGTGTCAGGCCTACCGTGTCTCTTCCCTGTCTGTGGGTTGAAAACTCAAGACAACACCCACCAGAGATGCTTATCTCACTCTACAGCAAGGCAACATTTTTCAGATCAGACATGGTTCTGCCTTTACTGACAAAGTAAAAGATTTATCTCAAAAGCAGTAGCAATGTATGTTTCTGCTCTCAAACAAGAAAGATTTTCCTCATTGAATTAAAATCACTGCCTAGACCTAAAACGCTGAGCCCACAGGACTTTAAGATGATCTTTTGTTACCCTGCTGTTCAATTCTTTGGCTTCTGCTTCCCCTGAAATGCTTCTTACCATGCCAAGTGGATAAATGCACTTATCCTTGCATTCATGGCATTGGCCCTATAAAGAAGGAACACAGGAGGCATCTCCATCGAGCACCAGCCAGGCCAAGGTACACAAGCAGTGAGGGTGCACCTCCACAACCTCTTGAGATTCAGCAGTCTTCTCAGCACAGAAACTCCAAAAGTTCCCCTTCCCCTTCCATATTAAAAGGATCACTGTACTAGGCTGGGCCAAAAAGCTCATTTTATTCTTCAACAGTTTAGCAACAAGCCCCTTCTAGCCCATCCTATAACTCATCTAAGTAGCCCCATACCTAAGCAATTACTTAAAATCCCTTCAACACCATCTGGAAGCAAGCAATTTGACAGTCCTCCAACTCCAGTACAACCCTTTGCAGATGCAGAGCCTCAGGGGAATTCCTGCTTGCAGAGGAAGATGAACACCCTCCAGAGGTTTCAGTTCTTTAGAAGAAAAAGGGTTTTTTAGATGCAGATCAGTGCACACAGAAAAGCAGGTACAACCTCTTGAGACAGTGCCATAATCCTGCCCCTGGGTTCCAATTGCTCCCATGAAGGTACAAGCATTTTTGAGCCTGCTGTTCAAGTGTCTTCAGTGCCCTACCTTCACTCGACTATCTGCGGCTTGTTGCCAGCAGTGTTTTAGCAGTCCTCATGTGGACACAGATTGCTGGGTTTAACATAGGGCCTTGACAGATTTAGCCATAAACTGAAGACTTGACAGTCTACAGCTAACCACCTTGCCCTACCACTTGTTTCCCCCTTATCACCCATGTAAGCATGCTGAGGACATCTCTACTACACTGCTTTACACATGACATACCAGCTATTCCAGCAGTACTTGCAGTAACAGCCCAGGCTGAAGTTTGCCACAGTTCCAGAGCAAATTTACTACTTCTTGTGCCATCCCCACTGCAGAGTTAGTAATAGCTAGCAGCATAAACAGGAGGTGGTAACTGCTTGTGCTGCTACAGTTAAATATAAGAGCTGGAGAAGCAATGGCAGACGTGGCTTGCACAGATGAAAAACATTCATCATATCCTAAAAACATAATGCCTCAGCTGCAATGGTAACCAGTTTAGGACTCAAAATGGACAGAAGCAGCAAAGGAATTGTCAAACGGCACAAGGTGATAGCAAGCACACTTTCTTCTGTCCTGCTGTCAGCACGTTTCCCACGAGACAAGGAACAAACCCAAACTCAAGTAGATAAGAGAGGAAGGACTCGGTCATAGAAGGAAGCTGCATAAGATGACACACAAGTCTCTATCTTCAACATAGTGGGCAACAGTCACTAAGGGACACCAGGATGGTGACAAGTCAGAACACGGACTGAAGTTCACAAATGCTTTCTCCTGGAGAAGAAACCATGCCATTCAGTGCCCCCCTGCTTCCCTCTACGATGAAGCTCCTATCAGCTTCCACCTTTCTCATTCTAGCCCAAGAAGCTAAGGTGAGTTGGACCAGAAAACTCTTGAGTTATTTCCTAAAGCACCTTATTCTCCTGCTAGCAGCGATGACCAAGAACTGGAAACCTCTTCATGTGTGTGATATCAGCCTTGTCAGGAGTGAAATTCAGGCATTGGACAAAAATCCAGGATTCAGAGGACTCCATCAGCTCTTCTCCCACCTCCCGCTCTCTGAAGACCAAAGTTTGGTAGGTGGTAAAATTCCCCTCCCGCATCTTTGAATACTTCATTATGAATCCATTCCCCTCAGACTCTGTTCCTGTATTCCTTTTGTTTTTTGGAGGAGGAGAAGGGAAAGTTCAGACTAAATAGATCAAATTTCAGAGTTCAACAAAGATAAACACCAAATTTTATGTATTTAGAACAGATACAGAAGTCAAATATGCTTCCCAATTCCTCCCAAAGTTACATATATCCTTAACAGGCACACAGAGGAGATTTTACACTTTTTCTGAGCACAGGAAATAAAAAGCAGGATTATCCAATGGAATATATCCAGAGTCATGCTCTGTGATGAAATGTTCACCTTTCTTGATTAACAGAAAAAAAAGGGGTTTTGCCTTAGCTTGCCCTCCCTTGTCCTCTCAGTCCTCTCTGGCAGCCTCTCAAAACTCTCACAAGCAGCATCTCTCTCTGCATTTTAATATTTATACTATTTGTTTTTTCGTGAGTCATTTGAAGTTGAATGCTATAGAAGGGATACCTTCACGCACAGCGAAACATATGAAGTTGATCTCCCTCTCAAACTGAGGGCAGTCATCTTACCCAAATACAAGGGACAAAAATGTAAATGGGGCAAAGAGATGGATCTCAGCCTATCCAACACAACAGAAGTATAATGGGAATCCTAGCTCTTAGCCACTTATATTAACCAGTAAAACATCACACTCATTTCTCATAGCACAGCGGTGAAGATAAGCCCACTCACATGCAGGTCCTTTGGATTTGCTGAGCCGACCTAGGACAGACCAAAGAAAAATTCGGGATTACTATTATGCTTGCTTTAATTCATCCTTCACCCATTAGAACTGGTTAAAATTAAACAAGTTGTGCAGCTTCCTGAGATCCCTATTGCCCCCTTCAAGCCAGTTACTTAAATAGCACTGCCTGGATCAGTGTAGTAACAGTGTGAATATTATTATTTGAATAACCTAATTCTGGGCCCATTCGCATTTGCTTCCTAGCCACCTTTGTGGCCTGGCCATTATTCTGCAGCTCCTCACCATGCTCTTGCACGCTCCTACTAAGCTCTCCAAAGGGACTGAAAAGAGGAACTGCACCTGAAACTGCTCCCCCTTCTCTCGATGGAGAACTACACACTTCTTTGGAGTGACCTTGTTATTTCTCCAAACCCGCACTAACACGAAGCACGCGGGTTAGAATCAAGATCTCTGTTCATGCACGACACCTCCCCACGTTTCTGTCTGGCCATCCAACATTATAGGGTCTTTGTTTTTATGACCATTGAATTCATCCCTAGCTGTATAAACACCTTCCTTTCAGCTGCATAATTAGAGACAAAGGAAACCTCTGCTTTGCACAGATTCTCAAAGCATAGGAACAAGTCTGAATCTGCTCAATGACTGGAGAGTGCTCTAACAAGCTGTTCTATGCAATGCAAACAAATACCAGCGGTATCCAAGAGCTTCTGTGCAGAATAACCTTGGCACTGAAAAGACCTTAGAACAGCAAGCAGCAGATTGGCTGGATTTGCGTCAGAGACAACACACAGGAATGAAGTCGTTTCAGTTTATTCAAGCTCAATTTATCACTTTAATGGCAACCCTAAAAATTAAAGAGCTAGCTTTATAGCATTTCACACGTGATCAGTCAACAAAAATCAGGCTGTGTCTAAATCTAAATGGACTTAGATTCACCAAGCCTGTATTGTTACTAATTTTTAAAGGTTAATATTTAAACTGTCGCCTTTATGGGTATTGATATTTGCTTATTTCAGGATGTTTAATATTTTTAACCAACACCTCTGCTTGCATTTCCCAGGACCAGGTGATGTTGTTATCAATAACGAAAGGCCCAACTTATGTTTTTGATAGGTTTTTGACAGAGCTGGTTATGAATCCAAGAGAGATTACACCATTTGGAACACAAATGATAGGAAGCTTTCAGAGTATTTTAGAGACTACATATTAAAATTTCATGAACAACTTATTCTGATCCACTATCATCCTTCCAAAAATAGCCTGGCCAGAGAGAAGGAGCAATGTGAATGAGATAAGGCCTTTGAGAGCTTGGGAATAACCTTAAGTGCCACAGATGGGAGAAAGGAGAAAAACAAAAAATCACAGCAAAGAAAGAAAGAATGGAGAAGCGTTATCTGTAGAAAAGCAGACAAAATCGCTCTTCTCCAACACTTCAAAAATTCTCCACGTCTATCTACTAAGCACCCTGGCTCTTAGCTACATTCCAGATGAACCCTCAAAGGAAACAGAAGAGACAGACGAAGAACTAAAGCCTCAGCATTTCAGTACCTTGCTTTCCAAGGCTCCTTGCCTGCTCATTATTTCATTATTCCCCCCAACTAATCTTGGGAGAACTTGCCAGACGGGGAAAAAAGGCACAACAGTCATAAAGCTCAAAAAATATTTCTGAACAGCACTGAAGTTTCCATAAATCCTCCTCTTCTGACACAGCTTCATTGCTTGCCCATCACCAAATGCTGCATTTGTTTTGTTTTAAAATATGTGCAGCGGTTATTTTTATATTCATGGATATCTTCCTGTGAAAAGGGAGCAGTTTCCCAAAATTCTGCAGTGTGCTTAGTGACTGAGCAACTTATCACACTTTTCTCATGGCACTCCAGGATATTTAGATAGATTGCTTAAGACAAAGTACTGAAGATTTTTCTTAAAAATCCACGCATAAATAAAACCAATTTATTACCAGCGGACAGACCAGATGCTTACTGACTGGAAATGAGTCTGCCCTCTGCATTAAGCACGTGGCAAAGAACACATTCCTGCCCAGAACATGAATATATCTCTAAGCCTCCTGGAATTCAAGCAATAGAATTTATAAACAGCAAAATTATTGCAATACAATACACATCATATGGTTTTAAACATACGAATCACAAGCTCTTCTTTCTCACTCAGAGCTGAGCCAGCCATTGTCTCCATGCTTGTCTGTCTTTTCATGAGAACATTCTCCAGCCTTTTGTAGCAATTGTGAGCATGTCATGTTGGCCTCACATTCAAGACAAGCATTACCACCAAGAGATTTAATACAATCTCTTGCTTCGTGTTAACATCACTTTGCTTTGCCTGCTCTGAATGATTTTGCTATGTGAAGTAATAAAGTGAGGATGGTGGGGTGGTTGGGGGACAAAGATGAGGGAAAGATGATTTTCCAAGCGTCTCGCCAGTATTCTTTGTTTCTCCATCTGGCTCTCTGCTCCTCGGCAGACTCGCTCATTAATGTTACTCATGGCTGGCGTGCTGCTGCAGGTGCAGCTCTCTGGGCCCATGACGCATCACTGCGCACCCCCATCCTTCCCAGCAACTGCCAGCTGGGTTGCTACCTCCCAGTCTCAGAAAACCTGTACACAGCAGCGCTCCTCAGCGAGCCCTTCCCCTCCACCAGGATTTTTTCCCCTGCATATCTTGCCTTCTGCTACGGTCTTGGGCTCCCCTCCACACGCACTCACTTTCTCACTTCCCCTGCAGGAAATGGTTCATGCCTAGCCGCTATAATCCTATTTAGCTGATGATCTGCCTTGATCAGTTTACCACAGCTGGTTTCAGGTCCTGAATCAAAAAAAAGACAGAAAGGGAAACAGCACAGAACCACTCTCGGGTCTTTCGACATGCTTAAGTAGTGCTTTCGTTAATGTGACTGGATGCCTCAAAAATGATACTAAAAAGGTTTGCCAGTATTGTGGCTGCCTTCCTCCATGCCGCAGCCCTGTGTAGCACAAGGCATTTGCATACTGATTACAGACTCATCTGAAGGCGCTGCAGCACGTAACTGGAGTTTCCGATGGGGACAGTGCACTCCAACCCCAGGCTGGGAGGCATATCTGGCAGGCCTACATCTGAAATGAGGCAGTGACTTTACCACCAATAACAGCAAGACTGGAAAAAAACAAGGATCGACCAGATCCACAAAGATTTTGTCCCTTTCCCACTCTCGCTATCACTTCTTGTCCATTTGTCACTCTCTCATGTGTGTCCCTTTTACCTACAAAGCCAAAATCAGGCCAGGAAGACGTAAAAGCCTGGGATATGAGATGTCAGCAGCCTCTCCCTTCCAACTCAGAGAGCCAGAAATACTAAAAGGAGATCAACTCCTCCTCCAGCAGTTTCCAGCACCAGCAGGAATCAGCAGGATTCCATACAGGATCACCTCGGCTATGAGTGTATCTGGCAACTAACATTTATTCTGCTCTACCACACAAAGGCCAATTCAGGCTTCACTGAACTGATGCTGAGGAGTGCTGGTCACAGGACATTTTCAGGTGCCACAACATGTCAGATAAATAGGACTTTTTAGAGTTATGTCGAGAACTGAGGTTGTGTTTTCAAAGGCATGCTGCTGCTCTGCATTGCAACAGCTGCTGAAGTCAAATCTATGTGCCTTTTTGGGACTAACCACCTTTAAAGCCCTGTGCAAGAGCACACAAGTTATGCCTTCCATCCCATGACACTTCTGATCAGGCATCTCTCTACTGACAAAAACCACATCATGTCTGGTCTGAGAAAAAAGACTTATTTCAGGTTATACTGGGTAAACCAGCACATACTTCATGTACTACCTTTTGAGCATCCAATACATTTTCTTCTTCCACTCATTTCTAAAAGGCAGATCCCCTCATCTCTGCTGACATTTTACATATCATCCCATTGCACTGCTATTTACATTATCCACCACACTTGCCCATCAGATAAACATCATCAGGAAGTTCGAAAGGGGAGGGGGGGAAACCTCAAACTGCAAAGAGGATCCAAAAGAGGGGTGCAGTTAGCAGGTGCTGAGGTGTCAGAAGATAGCACACAAGGAAACACTGAACAGATTCATTAGCTGTGCGAAGAGCTGAAGACAGTCTGTGCTTCCAGAACCACTTCACACGAGCAGTTGCTACAGGGCATACAGGTAGTAGTGTCTGCATGAGAATCTCACTCAACCAAAACATGGTGCATGCTCTTGAGACAGTCAAAGTGCCCCCAGCTGCAGTGGAGGGATGAGACCAGAGGGGAAAAAAGCTGGAGAAATCAAAATGACAGGGTAAAGGGCAAGCACTTATTTATTAATATGCAAGACTCGTTCAGTTCAGACACTGTCCTTCACTTAACAAGTAGCTATGGAAGTTTTCCTGTGAGTACTGAAAGATGTGTACAAAGGCATCAATCATCACCAGCTTCCTCATAAAAATATAAGGCCAACTCCATACTTCTACTTCTCCCCCTCCCTGCAGCATATGCAAAGGTTTCACTTACCTGTTGCCTGTGCTTCCAAGATAAAGGTACCAAAGATAACTAGCAGGAGAAACAACCCATGGCTAGTCAAGGAAAGAGTCGATCCTGTGTTGTTCTTTGGTGCTACCATTCCATGGCACATCTTTTACCCACCGAAGTTTCTTTTTAAAAAATTCCCGAAAGATCTGGTTGATCAGGAGCACCTCAGTCTACAAAAACAAAGAAAGACACAGTAAGTGTTGAGCCAAACACCTACACATCTGGGGAGAGGGGGAAAAGGGGAAATTCGGAAAAAACAAGAGCGACCTTTTGCATGTTCTAGCATTCAGGCATCTTACAAAGTATTCACAGTTCACAAGGAAACCGGAGCAGAAAAGGCAATCTGCTGCACAGAAAATACGAAAAGGAGCTGCATTATAGACAGACCAAAACTTCTCACTCACCCTCTAATAATTCAGGTGTGAAGACTGCCTAGCTTACAATTAATTTTAGCTTCTCCTTTCAAGAAAACCCCAGAGGATACCGCATCTATACAATCTGTTTCAAAATAACTTCAAGTGACCCTGCCTTCCTACATCCCCATCACCTTTCAGAAGGTCTCCAAGACACAGCAGACTGTACAAGACAGCTAGGATAAATAAATCAAACACTTCTTACGCTTCTTCAGCCACCTGGAGAGGCACAGCAAAGCTGACAGCCAGCCGGCAGGCAGGCGAACACACGCTTGTGAGGAGGAATGTAAACAGCTTGCAAACCTCAGGTGTAATGTTCTGGCAGCACAGAGCACAGCAATTAAAATTACAGGATGTGACACTGCTCATACCTGAGGACTGAGGGATTCAGCCATAGCCTATCAGGCACTGTCACAGCAAAACCAGACTCGTACACACACACAAAGCACACTTGGGAGATCAAGAAAACACAAAGTTGAACTCCTTGATTTTAATGAAGGAATAAAGACCCAGCAGAACACATGTCCCACCAACGTAACATGGTTTCTAGCCTGCAAGACCTCCAACGGTAGTTTTGGACCTGGATGAATAACAAAGTCATACATGACTCCAACGCTCATGAAAAAGTTCGGACTCAAAAATTTGTGTGTACTGGCTTTTCAAAGGAGGAAGGAGAAAACTGGGATAAAGACAACTGGATGAGTGATGGATTAAAAAACAAATTAACAAAGAACCGCATGGAGACACATTTCAACACTTCTATCATGCTATTCCTTACACCAACATCTAAAGCTCTCATGGAAAAAAAAAATCTTGCAGAAAATAATGTTTCTTTACATTTGACCATGGGAATACTTCTGAGAGAAATCCCATTCAGCCACAGCTTCTTCAGTTAAATGGATATTCATACTGAAAGGGGATTTTTTTTTTTTTTTTTTTTTTTTTTTGCGAAGTTTCCCATAGAAATTCAAAACTGCTAGACAACTCCAAACAAATCTGAGAGGTGCAAAGCTGGGTATCTTACTCTTTCATATCCTGTGAGAACAGATGGGAGACCTGAGTTAGTGCTCCTACTACTAGGGAAGACAGTATGACTTTCAGATCCTTAAGTATTTCTGAGAAGTCAACATGCCAGCACTGACCAGAGAAACACATGACTCAAACAGCCGTAACTCACACTTCCAATTACTCGGGCAAAAAAGAAGCTACATAATGGGAGGGAATATGTAGATTTGTCATTAAACTTGGAATCATCCTAGTGAAAAGAGGGTTTCCTTAGTTCCACATCACTACTTTGCTCATATTTACTTCACAAAAGGTCTATCTTTAAAATCTGGATCTCTCAAGTCAGTCAGTTTCTACCAAAGGAGAATTTCTTGTCTGCATACACCCCCGCCTTGAAATGTCATTTCAAGATGACATTTAAACTGCCATGTGGCAAGTCTGGAGCTGATGCGACAATAAACTCTGTGTCTGCCCCTTTTGTTTCTTGCTTCCTTCAGAGGAGGAGGGAGAGAAGGGAAGCTATCCCACTCTGCATCTGCAGCACTGCCTATAGATTTCTTATGTCTTCCGCAGACGAGGAGTCAGTGCTTTGTTCGCCAAACTCCTACCATGCAGAAAGGAATAAGGATGCTGCCACTCACCTGCCAGAATTCCTTCAGCAACCGTTAGACCATGGAATGAAAAAATACTCCTCTGTGAAGAAAGCCAAGCCAGCTAGTCTGTACATCTGCCGCCTCCTCTCCAGTCAGGTCTCCCGCATGGATCTTGAATATGAATTCAAATGGAAGAGGCCAGCATCTGGCCTATGCCCCAGGCCAACAGCTGGTTGCTTTCTTCTAAGAGTCACTGCTCTACACCAAATTACAGCTCTGACCAAGC
>Ga0181612_171922_pt1 | contig 29622 bp, 11 predicted proteins | sample HoacroProtozoa21_FD_119630 | JGI IMG/M metagenome (GOLD analysis project Ga0181612, IMG submission 119630) | Hoatzin crop microbial communities from Cojedes, Venezuel. Combined Assembly of Gp0051906, Gp0051904, Gp0051908 | reverse complement strand
CAGCGCCTTGCTGACTGCTGGTAGGGCAGCCTCTGCCCGTGGTGTGTAGAGGTGCTGTGCATTTCCTCTGTCTTGAATGTCACCTGCTGCTTAGAGAAAGGCAGAATTATAAAGAGTCTCATCTACGTATGTTCTGAGGTGTCCTTTGGTACCACAGAGTGAGAGATGAGCAGCTGAGGGAGTTCTAATTCTTGTAACATCTCTGAGGTAGATGTGTTTACATGGTGGGAACTGAAGAATAGGGCAGTTCAAGTAACTTCTTTCATATACCCCATGCGGTGTATAGCAGAGTTGGAAATTCAGCCCGAGTCCCAGTGCTGTGCGCTGTTTCTTAGGCCGCACATCCAGCTTTATCAAATGTTAATTGAAGAGATCTTGGTTGCCTTAGAGACTGCCTCTTCTTGGGGGAGACCATGTCAGCAGCACAGATGTTGTGAAGCTCCTGATCTAAGAGGAGCCCTTCCTGGAGGTGATCCAGCCATGGAGCTTAATTCGTGCTTCATCAGGGTACTGAACATCTCCCTTTGCTGGCTGCTTTGTTGGTGCGCTCTGTTTTTTTCCAGGGGAGTTGGGACAATGCTGGACTGGAGTGAGAAGGCATTCTTTTGCTATTCAATGCACTGAGCATTTGGCTCTAAATTATAAAGTTTTTATTAAAGACTGCCTGTGCCCAAGGAGTTGGATGGGCACACTTTTAACCATCAAATTAAATAAATATGAAATCCTGCAATGGAGTGCAGAGCTGTGCATATAAATTACATCTTTAAACAGCACTTGAATGATTTTCTGGAAATGTTTTTAACTCTCCTCTGAACTCTGAAGGGTCATCTCTGTAGCCTTCCTAACTGAGGGGGGCTATTGGCACTGGAATGATTTATTGAAGAGGTATGTTGCTCTGCAGTACAATAGTAATGTCAAGCCTTACTGAGAACCTGAGTATCAAGCTTCTGTTTTTGTAGATCTGAGAAAGCAAGTGGGTTTTTGAACCCGAATGAATATTTCTGAAGTATGTGTTTCCACCCACTCCCACCTCTTAACACTGCCTGGTTGTGAGGTGAGGGGGACTGGGGGCTGATAATGTTCTATGGACAGTTAGAGAGACGACTCGTTTCATGCATGAAGAGCTAGGAGCACTATGACCCTGCTGCAGAGATGAAGACTGCAACTTGAGCTGACGTAATAAGGACTGGTGGGCATCACTGGCTCACAGCGTCCTTGTGGTTGAACCCTCAGCAAGATGAGATACCTTTGAGACATGTAACTGCTTTAAAAATCCTGAAGTGGGCTGACTTGACCAGCAAGCAGCTATTCCATGAAAGGAGTCTTTGCTGCCATGAGTATTAGGCCTTCTATCTTTCTCCACCTCAAAGAAAATCCTGCCTGTTTTCTTCTCAGCAGTACTGCTGAGCTTAACCTAAGCTGTTCTACCAGTGGCTGAAGTAGACCCATCATCCCTTGAATTTCTCTGAGTGCAGTCTTCCTTCGTGTGTGTTTGCTCCACACTGCTATAGGATTACAGCCTCGCAGGAATGTGCGCAGACACACATCTAGCCTAGCGTAGGTGCTATAAGGTAAGGTCGTGTTGTGACCACAGCTGTAAAGACCAGGAGGGCATGGAGAGGCTGGGTGCTGTGTTTCCAGTTACCCGAGGGTGGCTGAGCAGAGGGCTGAACTGAGGTCTCCGAAGCTGGCCTGTACTGCTTTTTTTTACCTTGCTGTAATTAGAGCATTCAGGCCAACATCTAAGTTGTCCAGCTGCCACAAAGCTCCAGAGGAGCTGTTTCAGGTGGGTTTCTTTATTTCTGACTCACTTCTGAGACTTTCTTAACTGTCGTAGTCTATAAATTTCCTCAGAAAGGAACAAAAGAGGAAATGTCTGTACAATTGAATGCCTGAAGGTGATCAGTATTGGCATGCACACTGCAGTTTCTGTGGCTTTTCCTGTGTGGAATAGTAAAACAAATGTCTCCTGTCTGCTTCCCAACTCACTTGTAATACACTCACAGCTAGAGCTGAGGTGATGAAGGTCCGTTACATGTTGATCATGTATCTTTGCACTATACTGGATCAGGTCCTCACAGGACTCCTTTGCTGTATTTCACATCATCTGGTCCTTGAGCACTGGGGTCAGCCCCATGTACTGAGCTTCTGCATGAACAAACTGGTAAGTGGACACACTCGGAATGAAGAATTGAATGTTACGCGATCTGCTTTGCGTTGGTGTGAATATATTTCTCAAGTACAGAAATACGATTTACCCTGAGGTAGCGACGGCAGTGAAGTCACGGAGAGTTTAGATCACGTTCAGTTTTACACGCTGTCTTTTGCTCCCGAGATGTGGTGGTGTTGTCTCAGGCTGCTGCTGAAGCCTTCTGGCCCCTCGGGGTACGAAAAGCCGTTTTACATGCCAGATGCTGCTCTGCTGCCTAACCAGAGGTGACATGAACTTTTCAGATAGATTCCAACTTGGAAGCTTCTGTGGCACTTCAGATCGTGTTTTTAATTTATATTTCTGCTGCTGGAGACTTGAAATTGAGACACTTATCTGCATGATACAGTATTATCATATGCTGATCTCTGAGGAAGGGGATTTGCTATGTGAAGATAAGTTTGCAGAGAGAATTGGATGTGACTTTTGTAGAGAACGGTTCAGTGTATGTAGTTCAGTTAGTGTTTATGTTACACAAGGGCTCCCCAGATGTCTGCAGGATTTAATTGCTCTCAGTGCAAACATAGAAAAGTTACCTCTACCTTAAGTTTGTACAAGCCATCTGAGAGATGGCTTGGTGTTAGATGCAGGAATGGCTGAAGCAGGGTGTCGTGAGGTGAGGGCTAAGAGCTGGAAGAGGGTACTAAGCCTTCCCTTTCTCTGCTGTTGAAAAAAACCAGAACTGTGTAGCTCTGCAAGGCTATAAGTGCTCCATATTCCTGTGAAAAGTCTCCAATGCATAAGAAGCTTTGAGCTGCTTTCGTGGCCTTCAGTAGTGCTCCCTGCCACTGTTCCCTGCGTTGATGCTTGCACTTCGCAAAACTGGTGGCTATGCAGTGTCTGTAAGATCACCCACTTCACTCGGATCTGGTCCGAGTTAGCCAGCAGGTTTGAAAGTGGAGGGGAGGGAAGGAGCATTGGTAGACTAGATGCAGTAGAAGGCTGAAATGTATAAGCCTGTTTCCTTAGGAAACTAAGCTAATCCATTATGGGCCCCTATTCAAAACTGCAGGCTCTGATGAGTAGCTTTTCAGAGTACAGGCCAGTTAAGTCCGCTTCTGCAAGGAAGTCCCTGCAGTTTCAGCAGATGGGTTCTTGAAACTGGAGAATGTCTGCGTAGTTCAAGCGATCAAAATTCTAGTGACAATTCTGTCCTGTTATACTTTACTTTGTACAACTTCTCAAAGGAAACAGTCCAAGTCCCTGTAACCTTTCTGTCTGAGGCCATCCATGGTCTTGATCGTACGTGCCAATGCAGGAGACCTACACAGAAGCCCTTGGAAGAGCTCATCGCAGACAACCATTTATTTGGCATTAACAGAAGACCTAAAATTGGGGAAGGTGGCTGTGGTGTGGTGCCTAGACACGTGATTCAGCATTGCATCGTATGATTTCTGTATGAACTGGAGTGCAGAGTACAGTAAACATTTTCAGCTTTTTTCCCCAAAGTACTATTGGAAATTGTAATAAAAAGTAAGTGCTGGGAAAGTAGTTTTGCTGAGTTATGCTTTTTTTGAAAATGCATAATACTCCATAGGCTTTTAAGTGATGCTGGGCATATTTAACATTCTTTGATGTTAATTTCCTGGCATATGGACATCTCGACTTATTAAAATAAATAAGTACTTTCAAATTTAATGAAATGATGGAGGAAATGGCCTTTTTTCACATTCACGTCCGCTTCACTGGATAATTTAATGTTTTAAAATGTAAGTTCATATTAAAGTTTAAAATTCAAGTATTGGTTTTTGAAATTCTGTAATAAAAAGGTTTTGCTGTAGGAGAGATGTGTGAATTAGTGCGCATGATAACACGATTAACAAAGTTTAGCTGGTGATTTCTTCTGTACAAAATGCCGGCTGTAAATCCTCCTGTTAGAACCTATGGCCTGATGGTAGGATCTTATGCTACTGGTAATTGTTCCTTTCCTGGGGCATTACTGTCAGACCTGCCAATTGCCTGTGCTCCAGAGTTGAAGGTACAGCTGTGGAAAAGCTTTCCTACATCGTTCACCTTTTCTTTTGTTCCCCTTCATTTTGCTGTCTTATGGAGCTTACACTGTAAACTCCTTGGGGCAGAGACAGTCATTTGTTTATGTTGGCTAGCAACAAGATCTTTCTATCTTCTTTTATACTAGATTTGTATGTTTGCTTCTAAGATCTTTGCATCTAGTGGGATGGATTTCTTTATAGCCTCAGGTGTTACTGTGTTATTAGTAAGTATAGGAAATGCACTTTGGTCCTCTCTCCTGTGCTGAGGGAGGGTAAGAATTCCCTGGACGATAAGTAATGCTCAATTTAATTGACTGGATATAAACATTTGAGTCCTAAATATTTAATGGAAATCATTGTGTTTGAATGTAGGGATGTGCAGATGATGGAAGCTTGCTCTGTCTTGCATTTCTTGAGAGACTGCTTACGTGTCGTGTTGAAGCCAAGGATGGCTTTATTTCATTTCAAGGCAGACTGGAAACTGAAGAACTTATTTTCAGGGAGAAAAATGGCAAGGGACCCGAATGAAAAACCTACTCAGCTGAAGCAGAGGTGACAAAGTTCACAGTGATTATATTGATTTTAAATTACTGTGTAGAGCTGGGACTAGCCTATGTCTAGCCCTGCTCATGATGAGAAGAAGAAAGGCAGAAGGCGTGAATACTCCTCTCTCCTCTGCTTCCAAATATTTTGTTATCAGTGTGATAAGCAAGAGCCTCTTCCTCCTGATGTTCCCAACGTGCAAAGGCAAGGGCGTTCCAGCATCCTCCATGGAGCTGAAAGGGGATAAGAGGCGCAGTGCTGAACAGAAATGTGTACTTTATTTCCCCTCAGCAGCCTACCCCTGCGCGCTGGCTGCTGAACCGGAGCAGCGTGCGGTACCCTGTTCAGTGTGTAACAGATGCCCCCAGCTCTACGAGAGATGACATTAATAGGAAACAGAGCATGTCTGAGTTTGAGGCATTTTTGGTGGAAAGTACCACAACTGCCTATACCACAAATTATAATTAACCTAGAATTAATAGCAATTAACAGCACCAATATTCATTTGCTAGAAGTTTTACGGAAAAGTCATTACTGTTTATGTAGTTTGCATTTGTTTCACTGTCAATGAGAAAATTATTCAGTCAATAAGAGCTAATGTTTTATTTTAGACAAGTCTTATCTATTTTAGTATCTAGTTTGCCTCTTGGGAACAAGAACTAAGAACAAATAAAGCTAATTGCAATAGAAATTTGATACTGTAATGAAACTCTTAGTTGCTGCATGACTGAAAGAGCACAGAAAAATGCCTTGTACCTGCACTAAATCCAGCAAAGCTGTGACGGGAGATGTTGTGTCTCCTAGTTTGGTGTGATAGAGAGAATGTCTGAGTCACTTGGGTAGGGAAGATGACAGTTTCTTCCCCGTGGTTTTTCAGCAGCCCGACAGAGTGTGCATGCCTGGGCCTGCGCCAAGCAGAGATGCAGCCTCCAAGTGAGACTATATTACTGCAGTCCTGGATGATTAATTTTGTACCAAATTGTAGGGGCCTCATTAGCCCCAAACACACCAATAATGCAGTTTTAAAGATCTTTAGTGCATCCATTACTTCTGTTTCTAGTGTGCTTCTTTGCAAGGAAAATATTTGTTTCTTATCATCAAATCTTCAGGTAGAGTCTGGGCCATAAAAATCACACTGAGCTCGCAGTGGCTTGTGCATTCGTTATGTTTAACTTAGATTTTATTGAGGGAATGTCTAAGTTATCCTTACTTTGTAACACGTTTGTAAGACAAGAGTTTATTCCATCCCGTCATCAGGAAAGGGGAAGAGAAAGCCATTATCTGTCTTGAGCCATCCAGAAGACTGAGAAAGCTGATAAGAGAACTGAAATTAGGGTTTGTAGATGTGCTTCAGACCTTCAGGACACCTCTGTGTGGTAGCATACCTGTCTGGTCCGCCCAGGGCGGCAAGTGTTTTGGGTATTTTCTAATCAGCGAGGCTCCTGGGAAAGTCTTGTACCCTTATCAACATCCCTGGCTTGTCTGGGGAAAGCAAATAGACCCCCTCATGCCAAGGGCTGTCTACGGGCACAGTCTCATATTATTTGTGTAGGATCGTGACTTCTGTGACCCCTTGCAGCAGAGTGTTTGCGTGAATAAATGATATGATAATGTGCTGCTGGCTGAATTTACCCGTGTGGGGAGAGCAGTGATGGTGTGAAACAGGGAGCACCCATTCTGACATGTGTAAGAAGCAGCAGGTTTGCCAAGTCTAAAGAATTAAAAATGTCTGTGGAAATCCTTTCTCTGTGCAACACGGGCAGTCCAAGTGTCACCTGCGTGTCCCCACTGGAGAGCCCGTGTCCTAATCTGAGCTTTCATACCTGGCGAAGAGACGGGTCAGGCTTGGTGTGGGCCTCGTGGATGGCTTCGAGGTGAGGGCGCTCGGCAGTATTGGCTTCCCAGCACCTGGCAGTTCTGCTTGCTGCTGCTTCTCAGCTGAGGCCAGAGTTCAGCTAGCAGTGAGATACTTGGGTCTTGTTATCTGTTCTCGTCAATCCTCAGTTTCCTTGCCTCCGTGCACCTTTCTTCCTTGAATGTCTGTAACAAGACACAGATTTCCAGCCAGCTACGTTGTTCAGTCTCTCCTGCAAACACTTTTTTGAATAATTGTGCCCTTTCTCCCCAAGGCTCACTTTCACAAAAGGATATACTGCTGACTTTTTAGACACTGTATCCCTTTATCTTGATGCAAAGACATTGTCTCCCTAAATGAAGGGCAAATTATTTTTAATCAGTGAAACTATAAATGCCATTCCTCTATGGTTTTAAACCGAAGTACTGGAAACAATCTGACAGCATTGTGCTAGCCAGCGCCTCTGAGAGGTGTTTCTCAAGCAAACTACGTTCCGGGAGGCTGGCAGGGAAAGCTTACTTCTTAAACAAAATCAGTTTCAAAAAGACAGGTTTTGGCTCCCTGGAAGCCTGTATTTTTTGCAGCCACCTGTCCTGACTGCTTCCTGGTGTGATTTAAACCTGCGCAGTGTGCCAGCGTGTGCTGGCAGAGATTGTTTCACGGTAGGCTGGGCTGTGGGACCATGTCAAGATGTGCTCTACATAGAGGTGGGCAAAAACCCAACCCCCTGAGTCGAAACTCCGCGTGGTTTGTGTGAAACTGTTAGACTGGAGACATAAACGGCACACAGATTGACCTGTCAGAAACTGGGTCCATCTTCACTTACAAGAAAGGACAGATAAAGGAAGAAGCATCCCCCGCAGGCAACTTCTATGAGTGGTATTTTATTACAAACAGACCTCCAGGACAATCAGACAAGGGTTTTGATTTATGAGATAACGGTTACCTTTAAAATACTGAAGGGAGGATTGAGGAGAAGGCTGCTGTTATATTAATTCGTGTTGATAGAATTGACACAGGTATAATGTAACATTGCGATGGTGGATGGAAGTCACTGCATAGACAGCCAGTGAAAGCACGTTTGTTTAGTTTTGTGCTCACCTTATCTCATTACTTATTGTACAGGTGACTTATGAACAAACCAGTGTAAATCTGTAATGAGGTTTTCTGTGTTTAATGCTCTGATAAAGAACTAAATATTGAAGTTTTTGTATAGAAAATGCATTATAAATTAATTTAAATGAAGTTCCTCCAATATTCAGTGAACGCTGTTGGGTTTTTTTACTGAATATGGATATTAAAGCAAAGCCAATCGATGGAAAAGAGGAATATGTATTCCACAGCACTGAAAAGATATGGAGAGTTTTGTCCTCAATGGCTTAAGAAGGCGCTTTCAAGACCTTATGGTATAAATAAATTCTGCACACTTCAAGATTTTTTGCGTGTTTAATTGAAAATGATACCAGTATCTCCTACAGAAATTGATAATACAGAGAAAATGTAGGACTTCATTTTCAGGTAGATGAATTTGGATGAATAAATGCTACTGGAAGGGAGAATTTAGGAGAAATCTTAATAGAAATCTCCAATTAGTTGAATGGCTGGTTATCTGTGACAAGACATAATATTTACTAGACACTGAAAGCTGCAGCAGTACTTATAAAGACAAAGGTAGAACAAGATCAAATTTTGTGTACTGTGTGTTGTGAAATGTGGGCAATCTTTGCAAGGCTTTAGGGCTTAAATAAGTTTTTGAGAAAATATTGGGAGAAAGGTATTAGTGGAATGTAATATTATGAAAATGACACTGTTGGGCACCTTGTTAAAATCTTTGTCCAACAGCCATTTTATTACACTGGCTCTAATTTGATAAGCAGTGCCAGCAGAATTGGGATCTTATATTTTTGTTAGTAAAGGCAGTGCTATGCAAACAAGAAGGAAGAAAATCTGTCCCTTTCAGTGCTTAAATAAAAACAAATTAAAACAAACAGAAAGCTATGTAGTAAATGGTATGAAGTGTGACCACTAAACTCCTTTCATCAGGTATTTCAAAACAAAATGTAATCCCACAGGAAGTAGTTTTATGAAAATTACAAATTCCATTCTTAGTCCTAGAGATGCCTTGAGTCTTGCATTGATTAGTTGTGAGAATTAGGCAAAGTGGCATTAGCTTGTTTGTAATTGCAGAGGGAATTTTATAATGTAAAATGTCTATATGTGGCTGAAAATGTAAAACAAAAAACCAAGATAGCTCTTGAAACTGAGTGCTGCGTGTGAAATAAGGTTCTTTATCCATCATTGACAGTTTTTCAGGTAATCTGCAAAATATTTGTTAGTCCTCAAGCAGTGACATTTCCTCCTGTTCATGTTGTAGTGGAAGATTAATTTGGGGTTTCATCACTTCTTCTGAAGCCAGTTGATGTCAGACAGACACGCATACCTCGGCGTAGGATGTACCCCTGCTTTTGCATCTTGGGTTTTGTTTTTCAGTCAGAAGTGGAGACCTGTGGTGATTTACGTTCTACATTCTCAATGGCAATATTTTCAGCTGATCAAAATAGAGGACATCCAGACTTTTGAAGTACCCTGGCATGGCTGGGAACTGAAGTAGCAAAGGAGTGTTTAACACAAGTAAATGAAATACAGTAAGTTTAGAGGCATGAGATAAAGGGTCACTGGAACAAAACCAGGGGATGGAAGTAAACCATAGTTCTATCTTCATTTACTGTATTTGGCTTATTTCACTGCTGAATTGTGAATGTTCCTACTTCAGATAGCAGTTGAGAAGCATCCTGGCTGATGGTCCTGCAAAGGTCTCACATGCATGCTGTCTATATCATTGCATCTGCTATACAAACCCAGAGAGGGAGGGGAAAGGGATGAGATTTCTATTTTTATTTTTTTTACTTGTCTGGAATAGTCAGAGAAGAAAACAAGAGGCCATTGACTTGGTGGCCAGTGACTCATCATCACCTGTTGCTCCCACAAGAGCTGAACAGGGGATTAGCATTTGCTGTGCTCACCCTGCTACTCCTGCCCTCAATCTGAATTTTTTTCAAACCCTGTTTGAGATGAAAATGCAACAGTTTGGCCTGAATGAACACTGATATAGATCTGTCTAAGCTCCTTTCTTACTTCAAACTCAGTTAAGGCAGGATTACAAAGAAGCAAGAAAATTCAGCTCAGATGTCTTGAAATCAAAGCGGTTCAGTGAAACTAAGGTATTCTCAAACCTTTGTGCCAATTAACACTGGGCTGTGACAGCAGACTCTGCCTCATAAAAATTCTACCTTGTACTTATTCAGGTGGGTGGATTTAAGCAGGGGGAACCTATAAGACTTCCTTTTGATTAACTTTCCCCAGGCATTACGTCAGATCAAGCAATGCTTGACAGATGGGTTTTTATCACTTCAAAGAAGAAAATATTTAGCATGATACAGAGATTAGATGCCCATGCTGATGCTGTTAACTGTGCCGAGGACATCTTTTTTTCAGCCAGATACGTATCTCAGGGGAGGTGTTTCTTGCTACAGCACACAAGCACTTAAATTTGGAAAAAATTCTACAGATTTTGGTTCAAATCCTACTTATATGGAATAAATTTGTGAGCTTACTTTTTGCAGTGACTTAAGCAATCATGAAATTTAATTCCTATCAATAATTCTGTAAAACTATTCATGTGAATTACACTGCATATATGCTCTTAATAATGTCAGGGCACTGGCATCCAACTGTGCATGAAATAAATAAGAATACTGTTGCAGTCCTCTTCAAGCTTGTTTAAAAATTATGGATTCAGCCCAAGTAATGTCATTACTGATACAGTAGGTGTTTTTACAGTGGACCTTTTCCATTTTAAAATTCAATTAAACATGGCATGGCATAATTAATTTTTTATTGTATTCCTTCCAGGGAGAGAACTAATTGGCTGCTTTTACAAAATGTAGTTGCTTTAAAGAAAAAACACTATCAAATTACAGTATTTTCCAACTACCTAGGATCCTCTGAGAGTAATGATGCTACAATACACAGAGTTCACTCCATGCACAGCTGAAATTTGGTCAGCCAACGCCACAGTGAAATGAAACAGCCATTTAACAACACTGAAGAACAGCACAAAACACATCAGTACATAAAGTGAAGAATATTAAACTTCGCTGAAAGTTTTAGGTGGACAGAATGTCATTACTAAAATTGAAGTTGTCGGGCTCCTGGGATTAATATCCCTGTAGTTACAAAAATTGCTATAACGTCAGTGACCACGAGTAGTCACGACCTCGGATCTATTTGGAGAGCTTTTAAAGGTCTCCTACTGACCTTAAAAACCCAATTTCCAACGTTTTAGATAAGCCCATTATTGCAAAGATAGGAACACAGAAGGATCCATACTGGAACAACAATTAGGTGCCTTAGTTCAAGGTTACATCTCCAGCTGTGGTCAGTGGTTCACGCTTGTGAATTTTTTAATAAATAAAAGTAATACTACCTGACTACAGGCTTCAAATCGTCTCTGTGTGCCGCTGCTTTGTGCGGCGTTAAGGCTGCCAGTGGAGCTGGAGTTTGCAGGGAGAAGGAGCTGTTGCCATGGGAATTTTGAAAGCTGTCGTTGTTTCACTCTTTGCCAGCAATTGTGGAGAAACGTGATTCACTGAAGCAAATTCTGCCTGGGGTGTAACTCCGCTGGCCCTGCCGAGATGCCTGGCCGGTACAGGGACTGGGGTGGCTGAAGAGGGGTGTGAGAAGGGGGAGGCTTGCTTTTCCCCTGCCCAAATCACTAGCAGTGTGCAGGTAGCCGGGCTGATTTAGAAATTCATGACTATTAAGGTTGTTAGGCCGTCTTATACTTTTCCCAGGTCTTGTGCTTCTCCAGCAGTCTCCAGGAGGAGGCTTTCAAAGGAGTTCTCTATTCCTATAGAAAATGGTTGTGAAAATGAAAAACTCTTTTGTAAAGGTCAGCCTGAGCAGGGTGCTGAATTGACATTTATGCCTTTCAGAAGTTCCCCCGAGTTGCTGCTTTGTTATGTATGATGGAGAAACTTACAGGGCACCAAGTAATTTTCATTTACTGTTTTGTTTACTTGTCTCTTTTTTTGGTTGTAGCACCTGTTTGATACCTCTCTGGGCAATACTGTTACAGCCACCTGCTCCTGTGGTTCAAACCCATATTCTTCTGGCAAAATTCTCCTTCAGTCTGACACTTCACATGTTTTTCCCAAGCCAGAGATGAATGAATACTCTTCGAAAGTCTGCAAAGATTCTTTACCCTGCTATTTTCTGTGTTGTCTAAGAATTTAATCCAATAACCATTTCTGGTGGCTGTGTCAGGCTTTTGGATCAGACCCAAAGCATGCTTGAAAAAAAAAAAAAGTTTAGATGTTTGAGAAACATCCTTACTTGGCAGCAGAATATTGCAGATAGGTCTGTCCCCCTAATTTCTTGTGTGTCCCTGTGCTCAGAAGAGGTAGAAAGAGAATACTGACACTGAACGTATGATGTAGTGATGCATGGAAGTGATTCCCCAGTTATTTTTATTTAAAAACTTAAAACTTCTTGCAGGCCTGTATAAACCCGTGCCATCAGACTGCAAACGGACATCAAGGCTATTTGCTAATGTTGGATACCTGGCTGTTGTCCCATTTTCTGTGACTTTGTGGCTGAATGGATAGAAGTTTTGGGCTTACTGTCAACACATCCGACATCTGAATACAGAAACCAAAAGAAATGTGTATCTGTGTTTCCTTATTCTGCTGCCTCTTTCTTGATCTGCAGAGCGTTTGTGGGCAATGAAAGAAAGCAGGTGAAGAGCCTTATCTTACATTAATCTGTGAGAAAAGGTAGAGCTCTGCTTGTGAAAACGTCTGCTGGGATATCCACCTTCAGACCACACGCACGTTGGTGAAGAAATCAGTGCCCGATCTGCTAATTTTATTCATGTACTCCTTACCTGCCCATTTACTTTCCCCCAAGCGAAGGATGACTTCTTCACTGAGGGCTGTTTTTCCTCAGTTATCAGAGCACAAAATAAAGCAGCTGTTTATACCAATTTCTTTCGTACTGTAAGGATCATTGAGTATGCAGGAGACCAAAAACTTCACATGCACCACAAGAAATCATGTGAGTCTAATGATGCCATTTAACAGACAATGTTTTTCTTGGCATAAATTAAGACCCCTTAGAAAAAGGTTATAAAAATTGGAAGAGCTGTCTTGTCTGAGGAGGATGCTGAAAAGGAGAGGGGTGGGTTGGGGAAGACAGCTTTGTAGTTTTAAGAGCTGATAAATCTTCAGCTGAGCAAGAAATTTATGTTGCCATACACTGAAGTTCAAGAATTGCTGTTGTTTTCTGACTTGAGATGAAGTTCCTGTGCTTATGGAAAGGCGTTAAATAGAAGAGTTTATTTTTTAGCCTAGATTCCTGTAATTCTAGGGCATTGACTTTTGACTCTTGGGAGAAGACATTGCAGAGGAGACAGTGTCTCAATTGAAAGAGCTTTTCAGAAGACAGTTGGGAAGAATTCGTATTTCTAATATGGACATGCAAAATATATGCTAAACAGGTTGATTAAAATGGCCACCCACCTAAACCTGACAACTGGAGCTCTGTCGTGCCTAGAGCCTGAATTCTTAAAGAGAAACCCCTCTCTTGCCTTCATATTCTCTATCTTTGTAATTAAAATAGACTGCTATTTCCATTGGTTTCTGTTGCCTTTTTCATGGGGCTGTCTAGGATTTCATAAGGTTTCCCAGTGCTCTCATATGTGGTACCTTTCCTACAAGGCAATCATGAAAATCTCTTCTGCTGTTATTCGGAACACTGACTGACTGATTTGTTTTTAATAGTAACATTCCAGAATCCCATTGCCTGTCTTTCTTGCATCAATTAGCTCTCTGTTGACCAGGGGGTACGATTGCTTTCAGTATGTCTTCAGAACTTGTAAAAAGATAATTGTTAACCTGGATGCCAATAGGACTTTAGTGAAGACTTGTTTAGAGCTTAAAGGTTTCAGCAGCAATCGATTTGATAAAATAATGGCTTTTGTTCCCGTGTTGATATATTTTTGTCTTTTCAGGCACTGTTGAATGGAGGGAAACGGTCATTAGATCTATGGCCCTTAGTAGAAGGCTGCTGAAAGCAATTGTGACTTGTTCCCTGTAACTTGCATCTTTGAGTCCTTTTGATTCCAGAAGTGAAATAGAAGCAAAAATTTCGTGTGATTCTGTCAATACTGCTCTGATGCTGTCAGAGCGTTTTTACGCCCCACTTTCCTATTTAATCCCTTGTATTTTGCATACAGCTATTATTTTTTTATTAGGCTTTCACTGTTTGAACTTTTGATGGATGTAGGTGCTGACTGTTTTAAGCATGTTTAAAAACCTGGCAAAAAAAATCTCTCTAATTGGCATCTAAATGTTTGTGCAAATCTCCTGCATAGTCTGTTGAGAGATGTCTGCATAGTGCTGTGGCAGCCTGCTGTTATTAAACAATTAGCGTCAGTGGCCGGCGCAGGTAGGAGGGCTTGAGAAGCAGAGGGAATGTGTAGCTGTATTTAAATGCTATATTGGCAGATCCCCCTGTATTAAGTGGTGATGCTGCTGTCCCTTTCCTCTTTAACTCTTATGTTACTGACAATGGAGTTGAACGCTTTCCTGCTGCTGGTTTGCAAGGAGTTGGTATTGTTCTGAGGGAGCTCCTACGTTGGTTTGGCTTTTTGATTTAAAATTGATGCATTATAGTTCAGAAAGATAAAGTAGCTACTTCTAGCTGAATGCCAGAAGAGTGTATCAATTTCTGTAAGAAATAACTTCTCGGCCTTTTTATTTGTCCTGGGGGAAAAGTGAGTACGTTGAGACACATTATCGGGTTGGGAACTTGCTGGGAGGTTTGAGGGCTGCAGACTGAGGAAGACTCCCTGACCGTCCCTCTGTTTGCCAGTAATGTGTTAGGAAAAAGTTCGATTTGACCTTTTCCCTTTGCCACCTTCTTAATTTAGTTTGTTGTTTTGTTTGGGACTCGCTCCTGAGAACAGGGCATATCTGTATATCTGAGGCTTTTTCTGTGAGGAGCAGGGAATGGTAATGGAACACAGACTTCTGTCTTTGGCTGGACAGCTGAGCGTTCTGCTCCACAGTCAGGCGTGGGGTAGGAAGAACAGGAACCGGTCACACACCCAACACTTCTTTCTTCTTGACTACTCAGGGTCAAACTGTGACCACGGGCTACAGAGTCCTTCCAGGTTTTTAAAAGCACAAACATATTTTAAAAATTTCTACTGATACATCATAGTTAGTTTTGACTTAAACATTGTCAGGAAAACTTACCATCATGTGTTGATTTTGTAATGTGATAGAGAAGAGTTTAGTAGTTTGAAAATGAACAAATTTAAAATTGGATAGTTGAAGGTCAGAACCCTATAGTGATAACTCAGCTGATGTAATATTCATACCTTGGTCAGAAGTACTGCTGTATATCAATATGTTGTCCCTGTCTGCCATGATTATATAGGGTAGAAACGCATTTGTGCGCTGACAAATATCTAAGGGAGAAAGAGACAGGGTATTTATACAGGCAATGTATAAGAAAATTCAGGAGTGAGGCACCTGAAAGAGTTTATAGGCTATGAACCATTATTCTCTTCTGACTAAAGCAAACTGTATTGTTTAAGCATTAACCACTGTCAATACTTGCCACAGTAGAATTGCCTGGGACCATTCTTCAGCTGGTTCTGTGCACTTGATTAATGCCCCATTTTTTTTAAATGCACTGAACTAGGAAAGGGGAAAATACCTGATTTGGTTCTAGTGGGCTTAGTTCTCAAACCAAAAATGTGTTGCAAAGGACTAAAAATTATTACAGTAACACCAAATACTAGCCTAATACAGGTCGGCATGCAAGCTGTTCCAGGTCTGAGAAGCCAAAATTCATGCACAGATGTTTTACAAGTCAGAGGTCTGGTTTGTGTTGGCAAGCATTTCTTGGACACTGGTGCACTGGCTGCTGTCTCTACCTGTCTTCTCTGAGCTATGTTGCCTGGCTAGGGAAACTTTCAAGTTACAGTGTTCAAAATTTTGATTATCCTTTGTCGTCCTAAAGGAAAAGATGTGATGAGTTCTGTGACTGGCTATCCGTCAGTTAAATGAAGATGTTCTGTCCCCTTGGTTTTAAGAAAGGAGCATGCCTTGCCCTAAAGAGGCGTAAGATGAGACTATACGACAGCATCAGTTTGGATCCCATGATTACCAGATAAAGAATGAGGAGGGACTGCAATTATATTTGCGAGCATTTACTTGGGGAAAAACATACCAAAATTAGCGTTTGTCTACAAACTCCAGTGAATTGCTTACCAAGTAGACTTTACACCTGAATTAACAATAAACACTCAGCTGGTAGCTGACTAGATGAACTTTCTGTATGCATGTGTACTGTCCTGCTCCAAAAAGAGCACTTAGTCCTTTACTCTGTATCACAAGCAAAGGCCTGAACTGCAGGGTTGAAATCTCTGGAGAGAGGAGCTGCAGTGCTTAGCTGAGGTGGCTGTGGTGGGATCAGGGTTTGGCATCTCCTTCTTGGGATGCTTCAGAATATTCAGGGCAAAAGGCGGGCTTTTGTTGAGGGTTTTTTTGTTGTTTGTGTGGCTTGGTTTTTTTTTTTTTCTTTTTGCATTTTTGGGAATTTGGCAGTGGACTTGAGGGTCGTTTAAAATCCCATGTCTGTATGTGCCATTCCCATAGATATTTTGCAGACCACATTAATGTGGTCATTGCCAGGCTAAAAACATGACACCTCTGTGCTATCTTAACAAAAAAGGGTAGTCTGTAAGAGCTAATCCACTGCCTGAATAGAAGATGATTTATTTTTTCTGGCTTTCAAAAGAGCACCTTATACAGGAACACATGGCAAAGGATCTTCCGCAAAGGAGGAGAAGCACTTAAATGCAAAATGAAAGCTGAAAAAAAGAAAATCTTCAAACTTGTTAGACAAACCAATTTATAAATACAAGTGTTCTTCCTCTGTTCCTGTTACCAGATTTCTCAAGAGTCCAGAAAATTAATCAAAAGTAAGCTTCCTTTAGAGGATATCTAAATAGATACTGACTTTTTTTTTTTTGTGCACTTTGTATTTTGCAGTTTTGTAGCTTATAAACCCTTTTAACTCATGAAATGGGAGAAAACTCATTGTGGTATGACAAGTGGTTGCAATAATGATCAAATACCTGTCACTTGTAATTGTGCGGCAGTAACGGGGGGGGGACAGTTTTTAGGCTTTCATGCTGTTGCTGAGATTAGTATGAAATTGCATTATTGGTATGAATATGTTGAAAAAAAATATTTGAATGTCCTATATTTTGTGTACAACTAGAGGAATGTGGTGTTTTCTTTTCAAAAAGGATAAGTCATCTACTTTAAAAACAGCATTTGAAATTTATTATAATCTCTGGGGATTTATATAAACAGACATCTCCTACTAAAAAAGCTATTTTCTTATACAGCAAAGACAGAATTCAAATCAAAACAAGAACAACAGATTTGTTAGAATGTCCGTTCCAGATTCTGGTGCCCGGTAGACAAGGAAGGAACAAGAAGCTTTGCCCTGGGCAGCCTGGTTTGCTGTCTGAGCCTGTCCATGACATACATGCTTTTGGTCCAAGCCACAGGAAGGCCATGTACAGGATTTTGGGTGGCTTGATGTTTTGGTTGCCTTGGTGGAGGCCCAGATGTTAGGGGTGGTCATCTTCCTGTTTGTTCGTTTGGTCTGAAGTGGTTAACAGGTGTCCATCTTGGGCTTAGGCAAGTTGTATAAAGAACTAAGCACGTGAGGTTCATCGTACCCATGGTGTAGAGGAAAGATGGGTCTCAATAGCTGGCAGATGTATGCACTGTGACAACAGGAGATGCTAATTCCAGCCCAACAGGGAAAGGTTCACCGAAAGTAAGAAACCCTTAGAATAAGGAAATTCCTTCTCCAACTTACTGTGAGGAATGAGAGTTCAAGGTCCAACCTCTAGTAGGATCAGTCTGATATGGCCATGTTGGATGGAGAATAATGTTGTCCTCTTCTTTGACTGCTCCATTCTCACTTCGTCTGTAAACAAAACTAATCTGTAATTGCAGCACAAGGAGAAAACAGATGTGCTGTCAGGACCTGGGCCCTTGGTGTGACCAGCCTGGTGGTGCTCTCCCAGTGCCTCTCTGATGGTGCAGTGAGGATCCCCACAGAGGTGGATACTTATTGTCTCAGTGGTAGAGGACCATGTCCCACCTATCACTGCAGTCCTCACCTCCCAGACGCCATTGCCATCCCTGCAGTGGAACGTGAGGGTACCACCTCTGTAAGTGGGGTCTCTGTAGCTGCTGGGGCAGCTGTGGACTCCTGCAGGCTGGCATTGTGAAGGAGATGGGAGAAACACTGAGGGTGGTTGATTCTTTGTGTCTCTGTCATCAACACAGGAAAAAACAAATAAACACCCAAAACCCCAATCTTGTGAATTTCTTGTTGGCGGTTTCAATAGGGAGAGTGTAGCAAAGTAGTAGATAATATTTTCAGTTCTTAATGGATTTTTATAAAAGGTTTTTGATATTGGTGATGTTTTTTTTTTTTTAAATGTAGGCTGAAAAGTCACTGCTGTAAATGTATTTGAGAGCCATGAGATATAACAGATAATTTTCTTTCACATTAAGCTTTACTGTTTTCTTTTTCCTTGAGTAAATAACACCTTGCTGAGCCATATTTAAGTGTGCCAATTTCTTCCTGGTAAGATGAATGTGAAGGTGTTAATTACAGTGAGTAAACTAGTTATTAATGGTATTTTTGCATTCTTGTCATCTATTGGTGGTTAAACGAGGGTGGGAGGAAGGGATGCTTCATTTGTGATATAGGTTCCTTTCTACCAGGAGAAGAAGGATAGCAAGAACAAGGATTTTAAAATTTTCTGTAAAAATTAGAGGAGCTGGCATTTGTGCATGGGTGGCTGGTTGATAGAAGTTCTGAAGAGTTGCCTTTACTGCCTTTCACTTAAGTGATCCGTGAACTAAAGTGTCCCCAAGTAGGATATGACACAACAACCTGTGACTTGCTCATTAAAGGCTCATATTAAGGCCTGTCTGGGAACTCTCTAATGCCAGATCACCGAGACCATGGACCGGAACAGCGCCTGTAGAGGTCCTGTGATCTTAATGGTAATGGCTCGGTATCTGGCTCATGGGCGGAATATACAGCATCGCTGTCCTGTGGGACTGTTAAAGGCTATTCTCAGAGACCCCTTAAAGTGAAGATGATTGATACAATGGGCTTCAAGTGGTTACTATTCTTTGTGCCAGTAGTCTTCATCAGGTGGCAGTAAAGCCATGAGTTGATACACATTATTGTAGCATACTAATACTATATACATAATTATAATCTCCTGACAGTGAAGTATGGCCAGCCCAGGAGGTCTCTGGAAGACTCCTCTGTATGTTTACTTTATATTGTTGCTACGTAAAAACCTTGATGTGCCTATATCTTGAGAGCTCTCTGCAGTTCTGGTGTTTGCACCTCAAGAAAAAGTATAGTACTAACTAAAAACAGACCTGTGAATAACAGCTAATGGGAATTGTCAGAGATGCACCTTTTAACATTCCCGATCCAACACACATTCATGCACTTCCTGAACAGCTCCTTCAGTTGGGTGAGAGAACAGCGGGCTGGCTGGGCCTCGCCCTGACCTGCCAGGACATCTCCTCTGTCCGTACAGTCCATTAACGAATGTCGTGCTGGAACGCAGTGACAGTAAAATTTGACCAAAGCCAAATGAGAAGAAACAGCAGGGTGGAACTTATGTTTAAACATTAGGCTGCTTTGATCATCTATTTCAGCTCAGTATTTTTGAAGATACAGTTGTATGGTCAGCAAATGTGTCTGGCGATGTCATTTTATGCTGATGGAGCATAGGATACAGGCTGATTTTACTGATAGGCCTTTTTCTGTGGAGAGATGCGACAGAACTTGGGTGCAATCAGTTATTCGGCTCAGAACAAAGATATATGGCACTGTCTTAATAGAAAATGCTGTTGTGTACAGATGTATTTTAAGGAATTCTATTGTATTACTGAGAGATTAAATGTGAATAGAGTACAGATAGTGGATTGGGGGGGGGGCAATCATATACATGCAAGTGTAAAGCTGCATTCCTATCATATCTATGCTGTTCGTGTACGTAAACTGGCCTGTGTATGTACAAGGGAAAACTCTTCAAATAGCTTCATATTGAACAGCTCCTCAGGCCACAGTTAGGCGCTAGCAGTGAAGTAACAGCTGAGCTGCAAGCTGTTGTTGCAAAGTGAATACTGGATGCCTTGAACCTGGCTTGGACAAGTCCTGAGCGTCGGCATGGACTTGGTGAACCCCTGAAGGAATAAGCTGTGTTTGGCACGGCGCTAGACTCAGGCACTGTTGCTACTTAGGCTAAAGCCCTAAAAGGTTATGGACATGTCTGTAAGCAGTGAGCGCTGATGCTCATGCTGGCAGAAAGCTTGATAGATGGAAAGTAATTTGGGGATTTAAAATATGTATCAAAAGGGATTTTGAAGACTGTGGTCCTTAGTCTTGATTTCCTGGTTTGAATGAGAAACGTAATGAAGATGTATGTTGTACTTCAGTATTAGATGAAATTGTGTTGGTTCAGGATCAGTGTTAGCCATTCGCTTCACCTTTTATTCCCAACCCCCCACCCCCCGGTCCCTCAGAGTGTTCTGGTGTTTTCTCAGCATATTGTATTTTCTTCCCACTTGGAGCTTTTTCTTGTTTGGGTCTGTCTCTATGGTTTAGGCATGTGTATTGTTTATTCCTGTGCTGCTGTTATTGCATGGTCATTGTTTTTGATCCCGCTTATTTTCTTAAAGATAGTTATTGCTTTGATAGTTATTGTTTGGTTTTAGTTAGAGGTTGTTTAGCTCTAGCTCTTCCTCAGAGACTGTGGGTCAAACCTTTAGCTGGGTAAAATCAATGTAATCAATAGTGCACTGCTGATACACATCAACACAGATGAGCCCTTGTGTAACATCAGCTCAGCAGAATCCTACTCGAATCCTTGCTTTATTTCCCAGTTCAGCTTTTGGAAGGCAGTTATGGTCACAAAACACTTGTTTTCTTTCTGCAAACCCTGTGGTTTTCAAAGGATAGAGCAAACAAAACTCAATTAAGAATGATAGCTTCCCATTAGGCATGTCAGAAATGTACCCTTTTTTTCTGTACAAATAAATTGAAGCCTGGAATATTTTAGAGGAAGAATTGTGATCTTTTCCGCAATGACTGAATATATTAGTTTGCAAGTCCCATATTCCAGGCATTAACCATTTGCCGTTTCATGACACTCTTTCAAACAATAATAGTAGCTGTTTACGTGGAGTATAATTAGGAAAATATCTGATGTCTTTTTGCCTTTGCCTTGGCAATAAATCTCACATACCTGTGTGGGAACAAGGAGAGCCAGCAGTACTTGGCCAGCTAATTTCTCAGAACATCAACCAGCAAATGTTCCTTCTGCAATTGGTGTTCCACCAACCACAATTTAAAACCACCGGTTTAAACACCTGACCGAGCTACTGCTAAAGAGGCAGCAGGAGAGCTACCGGTGGAGCCCAGCAGTGGTGACTTTCAGTCTCCTTCTCTAACCTTTATATATGCTGCCTCTGTGTGTCAAGACACAGTAATACATCTTCCTGAAATAGATGGCTGCAGGATGTGCTGGTAAATTGGTTGGCTGACAACACCAGCAAAATCTTCAAGAGGTATGTGGTAACAAGCAGTATTGTGCACCCTAGCCCTAAGCGTCTGCATGGGCAGTTATGACTCTGGCAATTTTCAATGAATTTGAGAGATGTATCTTCTTTTTGAAATGTCCATTGTCTGCAAAGGAAGCTGTTAGGGTGGAAAGGGAGGATCTTTCAAAATATGACAGTAATTACGATTTGTTCTTGATGAAAAGCCTCTTCACTAATGGGTGGATACCCTGCGTGGTTCCTCTGCGTAGCACACCCACTACCTGTCCCTGTTTCAAATAGGAAAGGCTTAAAACAAAGAAGGGAAGAGCACTGATTGCCAGGAAATTGCAACACAAAATGAAGGAACAGCAGAAGAGAGTTATGTTACAAACAATCTCTTTCAGACATGAGCTGCAGCGCCTTATGGGTGACAACATAGAATTGAGCAGGTTTCTTCTGGTGGAGGTCATATGCCAGATGGGATGAGCTTGGAAAGAAAGATACAAAAAAGCTAAGTTTGAGGGATGTGAGAGGTAGAGACAACATCATATTAAATATTTGTTTTGCATCAGTAAACTCTTGAGTTTTTCCATCTTGCAAGGGGACCCTCCAAAGTCCTTGCAAGAAGCAGGGCCATTATTTTCCCCAAATACTTATGTCTTTTTGAGCACCTCTTGATACATTTTTCACATGCAGATGGAAATCTGGACAGGAAAGTTGCATCTCCTTTACTTGACCTCCCTTTCTGTCTCGAACTGGCCTGTTGTCAAGTTTCCATGATGTTTTTTTATAGAACATGCATTGTCTCTTGGTCTTTCGTGACTGGTAGTCGAGGCTACATTGTCACCAGTGAAGGAGCACGATTATACCACTTACTTGATCGCTTAAGAAATGAGGGTATGTTCATGACGTAGGAGTTATAAAAAGCAGCCCACTCTAATGCACAGTTGTACAAAACTCAATGCAACATTTTCTTGAATGTTTATAAAAGTGTTGTATGCCTTGGAGGCTGCTGGTAGCCCTTTCCCAGCTGGTCACTGAAATCTAAATCCTTTGTGTATTTCAGCAACTTGTGTAAGTAAGAATTAGGTGTTTAAATACCTTCATGGGTGTAAGCCTGTTGTTACTGCTGTTTTGGAACATTTTTCTTTTCTTTGGTTCAACACTCAGCTTTGGTTTTAAGTGGTGCCACACGTTAAAGACATTTTTTCAGCTTCAGAGAAACCACGTCTTTCAATTTGAAAAACAGTATCCTAGCTTCTATCTCAGACCGGTCTTTGAAGATACCCTTGATTTAATTCATCAGTACCTTTAAAGAAATAGTAAGAAGACTGCTCTCAGTAAATTCCATAAAAAAAAAATCATTACCTAGTCATGTACACATAGGAAAATTTCAGAACATTCAGGGTGATTAATGATACAATGTATAATACCTGGCAATTAGTGTTTCATGTCACAGTTTTTAGGCAAAAAAAGCCCAGCATAAAAATGTTACTATTTTTTTAAAGAGAAATAGATTTATTTACATATTTAAAAATACTCTTTAGAGCTCTTTTTTAGTGCCTGAGTGTGCATTACAGACCTGCCAAGTTCTTCCTGCAGTTACACATTCACTTGTTAATGACTTTGTCTTAATCAATACTTTCTCAAATGGAGACGCTCAGATATTCCAAGAGTCACCTTAAAAGATCTCTGGCAGATAAATAATTAAATGACCCACTGGTTGCCTTCCTGTGTGCAAAGAACTTCTGGTAGAAACCTAATTGTTTGATTTCAAAAATCAAAACCTGCCAGCCTCTTGAAAAGAGGCAGTTTTAGCTGTTTGAAGAATCTAATTGCTTATAACAGGTCATTGTGGTGGTGGGCTGTTGAGTGAAAGGAGATAATTTTTTATTCTTTAAATATTGTAGCTCACAGAAGAGAAGTGGAATGGAGAGGGAAAATGTTATAAGCTAGTATGTCAAGTCTCATCTCGTCAGGTTGCCAACGAGAAGCTTGATCCTGGATGCAAGTGTTTGTACAACTTCACTAGTGACAGTTGTGTTGACTGCGTTATGCGAGTGGATATGTGTTTGAAAGATGGGACACATGAAATCTGGATTGGTTTCCTTTATTGCCCTGATGATAGCTTCAGTGGTAATAGGGGAGTCTAAGTGTTAGGGCTAGCTGTCTCTCTCCTGTATGTCATTCTGACCAGTGGATCCTCTGCTTTGACTATTTTGAACTTGCCAGAAATAGCTTGGACATGGTGACAGGATGTGTGTTAAGCCTCACAAATGGCGTATTAATTTGGTAATGAAATGAGTTAGTATTTGTTATTGTTGCTTATTAGACTGATATATTATCTACTTAGACAGAAGCCTGCATCTTTTGGAGGCAGCACTTGAGGATGACAGATGCCAGCACAGAGAACGGATGAAAACTGGGGTCTCAAACTCCTTATCTTCAGGAAAAAATGTTGGGCACAACTGGTCTGTCAGTAGCCTTCCCACGTTCAGTGTGTCCTGTAGTTTGTAAATCATTGCAGGTGTCAGCAGATGAGCTTCGTCACCCCAGAGAGCAGATGAGGAATTTAATTATGTTATGTATATTGGATTGAGTGTAAAGGTGGACTATCAGATCATTTGGAAAATGTAGTGGCTGGTTCTTCAAGGAAGCAAGATGTGCCAAGTCCAGATTGTTAGATTTTAGGCAAATTCTGTCACAACATTTGACCTGAGAATTATCTGAATACAATTTCCTGCTGCTTTGAGACTGTTCTGAATGCCAAAGGGCTCTGCTGTCACAGCCTGGATTTCAGGTACCTGTGTAAGCTGGTGGGATCTCTTAACTGAGTGTAACTCACGTGGGTGATGGTCAGTCCTTCAGCACCGTGCTGGTAACCCCTGTCCCATGAAAGGTGCTTGCAGGGGCTCAGGTATTCAACCTTGCAAGGATGAAAATAAGCCATGTTTAGGAGTCATTGGCCAACGGCAGCTAGGTGTTTTGTTGCTGTGGGGATCGGCGGGGTCAGCACACGTAGGCTTAGCATAAAATCTTGATTGGATGGGAGTGGTTCAGTCAGTATTAGTAAGTATGTGTTAGAGAGCAGAACTGAGGCTCCTTGCCCTCTTTGTGTGGATTAGTTTTTAATTTTGGTTACCTTTTTTTAACTTCTTAATTCGTGTGTGTTTGTATCACATAAAAAGTAGTAGAAACACTGTCTTTGCTTTACATTGGTGATCAAAATAAAAGTGTCTCAGATTTCTCAAGGAATTAAAATAATAATTTAGCATAATATCTGGAAATAAAAGAATTTGACAAGCAGTTAAGGGGGAAAAAATTTATACCTGAGAATGAATAAAAGATTATGTCACCGTGAGGTTTGAGGATAAATGTAGCTGATGAGCAAATTCTTCTAAACTTCATCAGGATCCTAAGACTATGAAGAATTCAAATGTTGTACTTTTTGTACTTTCTAATCACAGTTCATTTAGTATAAGACAGTGTGTGGTCCTCCTCCCTCTGATCTATCCCCTTTCCTATCCACCTCAAGAAAGGGGTGTGAGATTGCTTTCTCTGTTCAGCTGCCAAGTACTAAGTTTCTCAGATAAACTGTAATTTTATTTAACTAATCTAGACCTTGATGTGTTGAGTTCCCTGCAGTTATCAGATGAGCATCTTGGTTATAGCAGTTGAATATAAATTGATATTTATAAACTTAAGGAGGTTGGAGAAACCTGAAGTCCAGCCGTGCTCAACATCTTCTGCAAAGCTCTCAGTTCACATATTTCCGCCATTACCAGTAAAGCAGGTGCATCAGACCTTTCCTTCTTCCCTAGCTAAGAAGATTCTACTTTAGATAGAGCTGAAACTTGAAAAGGGAGGAATGCTTGCAAAGTCGCCTGTCTGCTTGTCTGCAGCAGCTTTGTTCTGTGGAAAAGCTCCCAGACCCTGCAGTGATGAGCTGCAGTAGCAGAGCTTGTGACGGGGATCGGTAAATAAATGTTACTTTGTTCTGCTGCTTTTAACAAAGAGGAATAGCATTTAATGTTTAAATCACAAAGATTCACTTTGTATGAGCTTGATTTTGAATCCTGCCATCTAGGTTGTGCAGAAATGTAGTTGCTGTTCAGTGAGAACAGTTTTGTGGGTACAAGTTGCATTCAGTGCACCCCCTGGAGCTTTCCAGAGCAGTACTTTGGTTCAAAATTCAGCAAATAATGCTCAGAAGATCCCCCAGAACATGCCTTAGGGAACTTCATACTTAACGCTGATGTCAGGTTTGTTTCACACCCTTTGAATGTGACATTTCATCCTCGTGAGCATATTTGCCACTTGGCGACTGCTTGCCATTGCTTGTAGGAGCAAGTGTTCCCTGCCAGGACACGACTGAGGCACCAGACTTTGTCCCATTCCGATCTATGATGGGCCTGCAGATGAGTATTTTCCCTGAAACTCTGCAGTTTGGGCTTTGAAAGCTGTGCGCTTTGAGGCTGCGGTGTAGCCAGGGGCAATTAGTGCTGCATCTTCCAGAGGAGCAGCAGTAGCGGAGGCACAGGTAGGAGCCCTCCCTTTGCTTCCTTAGCGACCTTCACTGCTGCCTTAGGAATAGGTTTCTTCTCTTCTGAGGCAATTCAGGTAGCACAGGATTCTCCTGCCCTGTCCTTAGCTTGTTTATTCCCTTAGGTACTCATGAGAGTAGAGGGATCTTTGCAGACCTGATAATCCCACCATAAACATGAAGGATGCCTGAAAACTGTCTCTCCTCCTTCTGGTATCTTCCCCATCTCTCCAGTGAGGCTAGAAGTATTCAGATTCTGGCTGTTCTCTCAGCCTTAATCCTTGAAAAGCCCAATTTATCAGGAGACTGGTATTAAGAATCACACTATTGCGAGGAAGGAAGAAAAAAATAATACTCTGTGGTGTTTTGTTTTGGGGTTTTTTGTCTGCTTTTGTTTTTTTAAGTTTTTCTCTAATTCTTTGTGGGTGGTATTTCTTTAGCTTTTTTGTGAAACCTGAAAGGGTTGACTTTTATTGCCCCCACTCCGTTTTCTAGCTGGAAGTTGATAAGGTCCTCCCATAACAACAAGAACTCAGAAATTGGCACATGTATGCCAGCTGAATTTCCAAAACGTGGTACGAAATACCTTCTCTTAGTTTAATTTGACTGTCACAAGCTTGAAGAGGAGTTACTGAAGTCCTCAGCTCATGGCCATGACTGCTGTCTGTCAAGCATTTGGGCAAATGGTGGCCCTTGGACCACGTCTCATTGGGAAGCTCCACTACGCAGTAGTCTTGGTGGCCTCCTCTGTGGATGCGTCCCCAGGAGGGCGAGAGTCAGCACTGTGGGAGCTGAGAGCCTGGGCGAGCTGGCACCCTGCTCTAATTCTTCCTCCGTGGTGGTGAGGGGCCGGGGTGGACCTGCTGTCGTTTGCGTGTGCTCCGCAGGTCAGGATCATTTGCCTATGGCCAGTCATGTTCTTATAAAAATAGTCAGAGAGGCAGAATTGGTAGCATGAAGGGGGAGTTTGGGTCTAGCACGCTCCGGTTATGTGGATCTCTGCTGGTTGCCCCCCTCACAGTACATTCAGGGTATTTTGCCGCTTCCTAAGCAGATTTTCGTCTTTCTTTGGAAGCCTTCCAGGAAAAAATGCAAATAGAGCAATGTGACAGAGCGCGTGGTAACATTTGATTGGTTTTGTTCTGGAAATGCCATACACAATCTCAGCTAATCATGCTATATATATTTTTTCAAAAAAGAATAAATACTATTTATCTGTAAGGAGAAAGGGTTCTTCGAGAAAATTAGTTTTTAATTCCTTATTCTTACTGAAAAAGGTGGTATACATTCACAGACTTAATTAAAGGTATAGCAGGCTTGTCAATCAAGGGAAGCAGAGTTATACTTTGGCTACATTCCAGCATGGCAGAGGCTTAAAAGCAAAACCAAAAAGCCTTCTCCAAAGTGTGTTAACACACCTTGACCATTATTACAGCTCATGTTTGTTCGTTTGGGTTTTTTTCTTGTGCCAGTAAGAGAATATCATTATATTGAAAATCAGATCTAAAAGTTTCTAGTCATCACTGGCTTGGAGCTTTAGATCTTTCTCTGCTGCTCTGCGTAGCTTCAATTAAGCATTAGGTCAGTCTTAGAGGGGAGAAAGCCTTTCATAAAGTAATATGGAGGAAATGGTATCATAATATTTATTTCATTTCAGTAGAGATTTAATTTTTTGTCAGGGCAAGAGATGCATAAAAATAATGGCGAGTCTGCAAGGAAGTATGTGTCTTGTTGTTACGATAATGGAGCTGTGTTTACCTGACCTTCCAATTAGTCAAATGTGGATTCTTGTTTGTGTCCTGATTACCTGATCTCTGTAGGTTCTGCTGGTTCGCGTGCAGATGCAGTTTAAAAAAAGAAAAGCAACCCCCTCAAAGTTGGTTTCCTACCCACACCCCTAGCTTGTAAAAGCAAATAAGATTTCAGCGTGATATTAATGAATAGTAACAGAGAGTCAGAATAATTGGTACCTTCCTGGTTGTGATTAGGATTCAGAGGAGTTACTTAACAGCCACTGTTTCTTAAATATGAATTCTGATTAATAACAGAGACCTTTTTCTCTCATCTACTGTGTCTGTTACTAACACACTTTGCCGTTGCAATACTTTGAAATTATGTATTTCTTTGTATGCACTGTCATGTCTTGAATTGTAATAATCTCAGTGGGAATTTTCGAGTAGTACATGTCAGTGTGACCCTTGATTTTTATTTTTTTATTCTTTTCATTTATTTATTTGCTTTTGCCTTTATGATTGTGGATTAAACTGGTACTGTTTAAATCTGCTGCCTGTTGTTACAAGAGATACCGAGATATAAAGGTTCTTGGTTACCTCTGGCAATAAACATGCTTTCAAGAGTGCCTGTTATGTAAACACATGCATGCTGTAAGTGATTTCATTGTACCCCGTGAGTCATTATACATAAACTGTTAATGTCAGGAAAGTAACTTAGGAAATAAACTTTATTGTGGGGGTTTTTTTGTTTGTTTGTTCTAATTTTATGGAGGTCATATAGCTCAGGAAAAGTGCTGGAGCTTTGACAGCAGTCCTGGACATGTGCAGTGCGTTAATCCCAAGCTAGTTGCCGTATTCACCGCTCTTCTTGCTGATAACAGTTTGGTGCATGTCAGTCTTCATTAACTGACTATTTTAGGAATCTCTCGCCATTCCCAGGCTGCAGCTAATTAAGAGCATTCTAGTGGTAGGAGTGCAGGAGGTCAGATGTGATTTTATGAAGTGCAGTTATGTGTCCAGCAACCCTCCAGCTGCTGCTCAAATGTGTTGTGCCACTCTGGAAATCCGCATGAAGTGAGGAGAATGAAAGACTCTGTCGAGTGTTTCATCTACCATTTTATTCCTGGGGCATTGCGCTGCGTTGGATGGCGCGAGGGGTGCCGACAGACTTGGCTGCTCATCAGACTGGCTGGTGGTCTGGAGGGCCAGAACTGTGGCTGCGTCTTGGGTTTTTAGAAATAGGTTTGAGGGTGTTTGAGAAAAAGGGCAGCATGGAAAATGGATGTTTCTGGGGTTTGCATAAGTGTAGCAACATTTGCTGTAAGAGTGAAGTGGGAGATTTTTCATACCTTTTGAACTTGCTAATAGGTTTTCATGTAAATTTAAAAATTTCCCCACTGATGTCAGCAATAGATATTTCAGAACTTACTGGGTCAGTTACAAGCAAGAAGTAATAATGAAGTATTAATATTTATGAGAATTGCATATTTATTTAGGGATCTCAAATCATGTTACAGATTAAATGCATTACTGCATACACCACAGGCTGAGGTACAGAGAAGTTAAATCGAATGCAAGTCATCCAGGCTTGGAGCCGATGAGGTTCTTTAGGGAGTGCAATAATTTTATCCACATCCTGAGCGTTTGCAAGCACTTTGTGGAATCGGGTTTAGTGAGTCACTGCAAGGCTGGGAATTGAGCATTTCAGGCCTCTCTCCCAGGCCTGTACTTTTTAACCAGTAGACCATACTTCTGCACCTTACTTCAGCTTCTTTCAGCGCTAATATGAACTTTTGAGTTACCCCAAGCAGAAAGTCAATTTGCCATTGTCAGACCTCCCTACTCTACATCTCTAGTTGATCAAACAGCAAATTCCCCTCCAGATGTAACCACGTTCCGTTAGGGAGTTTTTATTTCTGAAAAGGACTGGAAATGAAAGACTCACTCACCCAAATCGTGTAGAGATGACTCAGATAGCAAACTTTTTAAATCCTCAGGCTTTTTTTTTTTTTT
>Ga0181612_112418_pt1 | contig 29631 bp, 29 predicted proteins | sample HoacroProtozoa21_FD_119630 | JGI IMG/M metagenome (GOLD analysis project Ga0181612, IMG submission 119630) | Hoatzin crop microbial communities from Cojedes, Venezuel. Combined Assembly of Gp0051906, Gp0051904, Gp0051908 | reverse complement strand
CTTCATTCTGGAGGCGAGCTCGCCGACGCTGATCTCATCCGGGATGGACACCTTGACCGGCTGCTTCTTGGCGATCTCAAGCTGCAGTTTCTGCATCTTCGCCTTTTCTTCCTGGCGGCGCTTTGTGGAATTCATGCTCTGCTGATGCTGTTTCTGCTTGTTGACGATCTTCTGCTTTCCGCCGCGGCTGAATTCCTGATCTCTTCTGCGGTCGTTGCTTCCGGCCAGACGATCGAACTTTTCGTCGTATTTGTCGATATTGACCGCTGCGCTGCCTCTGGTATCCACGACTCTTTTCTCCGCGGTCCTTCTCGGGACATGGGGTTTGTCCTTCTTGCTTTCCGCGCTCTGAGTGTTGGCCGCGCTTTCCTTCTGTGCGACATTTGCCGCCTGACGAGCATCTCCTTTGGCAGACTTCTCCGAAGCGGCACTGTCCTTCTTGCCGGCATCCTTCTTCGAAGCATCCTTCTTTTCCGCCGGAGCTTCCTTCTTCTCCTTCGGTTCGCTCTTCTTGAGTATATCTTCCAGATTGTCCACCTGGTGTTTCTGGGTCAGATACTCAAATATGACGTCAAGTTCAGGAGTATCCAACACCTGCATGTGATTTTTCGGGGTCGTTGCGTAATTGGTCAGTATTTCACTGATCTCCTTTGAAGACATATTAAAATCCTTCGCGACCTCGTGGACTCTATATTTTATAAGCATGCTCATGTATTGTCCTCCTTCTTGTGGGTATTACGCTCTGTATCGTTCGGCTGTTGCGCCATGCTTCCGGTCTTTGCCAGAAATGCCTTGGCAAAATTCGGATCCGTTATGGTAAAAACCGATGTGTTGTCCTTGCCTATGTAATGCGAAAGCTCCGAATTGGTGCTGTCAAGCAGTACGAAGGGGATCTGCTGTTCGCAGGCGATCCTCTCAATCTTCTTTTTGATGTTCTGCCCGGCATCCGAAACGGCGACCGCGACTTTGGCCTTGTTTTCCTTAATGGAGGAAACCGCCGCCATATCCCCTGTCTCGATCTTTCCCGCTTTCCGCATCAGTCCTATGAACCCCAGCAGATGATCCGTCATCCGTCGGACTCCATCTGTTCTTTTAATTGTGCATAGACATCCGCGGGGATCGTAACGGACAGGGCTCTGTCCAGTGCCTGACTTTTGACCGCCTTTTCCAGGCAGGCCGTATCATGGCACAGATAGGCGCCTCTTCCGGGAAGTTTGCCCTTGAAATCCAGCTGTACCGTGCCGTCATTCTGGCGAACTACCCTAATTAGTTCTTTTTTCGGTTTCATTTCCCGGCAGCCCAAGCACTGCCTCATCGGGATTTTCTTTGGCATGTCAGCAAACCGCCTCCGACTTAAAAATTAAAATGTATCTGCTTCCGATTCCGGTTTGATATCGATCTTGAAACCGGTCAGTTTCGCAGCCAGTCGTGCGTTCTGTCCTTCTTTGCCGATGGCAAGAGACAGCTGGCTGTCGGGGACTACCACTCTGCAGCTGCGTCCGTCTTCCATCATCGTTACGGAAAGGACTTCGGAAGGAGACAGCGCTGCGGCGATATACTCTTCGGGATCTTCGGAATATTTGATGATATCGATCTTTTCTCCGCCCAGTTCGTCGACGACGCTGGCCACACGGCCGCCCTTCGGGCCGACACAGGCGCCGATGGGATCGACATCTGGATCGTTGGACCATACAGCCATCTTCGTTCTGTTTCCGGCTTCTCTGGCAATGGATTTGATCTCCACGATGCCGTCATAGATCTCCGGAACTTCCAGTTCGAACAGTCTCTTGACCAGTCCCGGATGGGTCCGGCTGATCAGGACCTGAGGTCCTCTGGTGGAATTACGTACTTCCACGACATAGACCTTGATGCGGTCGCCTTCGCGCAGCTCTTCGGTGCTGACGCGCTCGTTATTGGTAAGCATCGCTTCGGTAAACTCCGAATTGGAGCTTATGCGGATGGATACGCTGCCGGTCCTGGGCTCGATGCGTGTTACCACACCGGTGAGGATCTCATGCTCCTTGGAGTTGAATTCATCATAGATGATCCCTCTCTCCGCTTCGCGGATGCCCTGAATGATGACCTGTTTGGCCGATTGCGCCGCAATGCGTCCGAATTTCTTCGGCTCGATGGGAACACCGATGGTATCTCCGACCTGCGCTCTTTTGGAAATCTTCTTTGCCGCTTCCAGCGCGATCTGGGTATTGGCGTCTTCGACTTCCTCGACGACTTCCTTGTTGACGACCATGTCAATGGTACGTTTTTCTTCGTTGAGTCTTACTTCCGCATTGTCTGCACATTCGGGATTATCTCTTCTGAATGCCGTGAGCATGGCCTGATTGATCTTGTCATACATATACTCACGGGGTATCCCCTTCTCTCTTTCGATTTCTTCAATTGCATCAAAAAATTCTGCATTCATCATTTATACCTCTTTTAAATCGTAATGTGCAGTCTGACCTGCGCAATGTCTTTTTTATCAAATCGGATCGTTTCCGTATCGGTTCGGATCGACACATCTCCGCCGTCATAGGATTCCAGCTGACCGACGAAGGTCTTTTTGCCGTCTACTGCCTTATACAGGCGAACTTCGACTTCCTCGCCCTTCATTTTTTCAAAATGCTCCGGAGTTTTCAGTTCTCTTTCGCATCCCGCGGAACTGACTTCGAACACATAGCTGTCGGGGATCGGATCTTCCTCGTCCAGAACCGGATCCATGGCCCGGCTCACCGCTTCACAGTCATTGATATTTACTCCGCCTTCCTTATCTATGTAGAGGCGAAGATACCAGGTGCCCGCTTCGCGAACGTACTCCACATCCCAGATCTCACATCCCAGATCCGCAACGATGGGCTCTGCCAGCGCTGTGACCCGGTCGGTAATTTTACTCATATTTTCTACCTGCTTTACTAAATTTGCTTTCGGCAAATTGCTCAACAAAAAGAGTGGGCCGTCAAACCCACTCTAAATTCCTACACTTTCAACGTGTAGATAATAACACTCTTTTACTATGAATGCAAGACCTTTTTCGCTGAAAATCCAGTATTTACAACGATTTCAGCTGCTTTCCTGCGTTTCCTCTTCCTCTGCGGCTTCCTGGGCCAGCTTGTTTCTGCAAAGGACGATAAATTCCTCCAGACTCAAGTCGTGGCTGGTGATATATTCCGCCGCCGTCGTTCCCACATAGCGGAAGTGACACGGCTGAAGATAACCTGTGATGCCTTCTTTTCCCGAAGGATATCTCTGGATAAATCCGTATTCCGCGCAGTGTTCCCTGAGCCAGTTGAGCGCATCCGTATTGAGCGTTTCCTCCGTGAACGGATAATAATAAGTGTCGGTAAAATCGACGCCCAGTGCCGTCTGGTGATCACTCTGTCCCGCTCTCGGTACCGTCTTTGCCGCGGCATCCTCAAAGGCCGTGGAATCCTCGCTGTCTCCCGCCAGTTCTTCCACCTTGTTGTTAAAGAGGGTTGCCTGGGTATCGTAAGGAACATAGGCCAGATTGACATTAAGCGTATTTCCCGCTTCCCGGCAGGCCGAGATCATTTCGGTGAGGGCATCCACCGCCCGGTAATCGAAATATCGATCCGTGCTTCCGATCTCCTTGACCTGAGGGAGCGTGCTGTAGGTGTTTGTCTTGTTGGCCAGCACATATTCCCAGCTTGTAATATCCACATCCGGCAGATCTTCCGGTGCCGAACTGTAGGAATCATCCAGCGGACTCAGAGTCGTCAGCGCATCGTCTTCGACAGCGATGTTTCCGCCTCCGTCGATCATGACATCGTTTTCCTGATCATTTCTGTTCTGAATAACAAAGGTAAGAAGTGCAACAAGAAAAATGATTAACAGCATCAGCAGCGTCTTCTTATGATCCAGTATAAACTTCTTGATCATGATCCCATTACACCTCCGTTCCGGAATTTTCTATAATGTTAGCATGTTTCAAATCCGAATACAAGATTGAATACATCAAAGTTCGAGACTGTCCTGTTGCTGAACGGTCCGCGTCGTGAATGTTCGACTGCCCGTATTTTATCCTTTGCAAGATTGAATTTGAAGGATTATCTGATATAATGAACTTCAAATCAATTTACCAAAGGGCGTATCGAACAATGGAAAATCACGAACACGACGAAAACATATATTACCACGATCACGGTGACGGGATCCTGCACTGCCATGAAGTGCAGCCGGAAGGCGAAATGAGCGAGCATATCCATGATGAACACCATCATCACAACCATGTGCACAGCCACGAAAGCACGAAGGCCATCGTCAATCGTCTTTCCCGTGCCATCGGACATCTGGAATCCGTTAAACGGATGGTAGAAGACAACAGGGACTGCACAGAAGTACTCATCCAGCTGGCCGCAGTCCGTTCCGCACTCAACAGCACCGCCAAGGTGATCCTGAAGGAGCATCTGGAATCCTGCATCTACGATGCCGTTTCCACCGGCGATGCCGACGAGCTGGATGCGCTGAACAAAGCCATCGACAAGTACATAAATTAAAAAAAAAGAACGCCCTCCGGCGTTCTTTTTTTATTCCTCATAAAAGGGTTCTTCCATTTCTTTTTCTTCTTCGCTTTTTTCCCGTTCATAATTAACGAAGCTGTTGTAGAAATCCTCTTCTTCCTGTTCGGCCATCATGACTCTTCTCTTCCGGTTTCGCCGGACGATGTTGATTTCGGCTCCTACCAGCAGCGAAAACGCGCAAAGATAAAGCCAGAACATCAGGACGACCAGAGCACCGATGGATCCGTAGACCAGGGGGTATTTGGAAATATAGGACACATAGGAGGACAGCAGCAGGCTGATGGTGATCAGCATGCCCGTCGCCAGGATCGTCCCCAGCATGATGGGATACTTGTCCTGCCGGGGTCTGGACAGCCTGTAAATAAAGTATACAAACAGAAAGATGACCGCTACCAGGATCACGATACGAAGCCAGGACCACCATTCCGAGAACTCGCCCCAGGGAAGCCAGCTGTCGATAAGCGCCATAAACCATCGTCCCGTAACGATCATGATGATTGCGGCATAGATCGCCACCAGAAAGACCAGGGACAGCACCACACTGATGGCCACACCGAGGATTCCGCGAAACCGGATCTGACCCTGCATCTTTCCGATCCTCACATGGATCGAGCGAAAAGTTGCAGAGGCCATGATGATCAGGAAGACCAGTGCGGCGGTAAACATCGTTCCGCTCAAATTTCCGTTGATGTATTTCAGAAATTCCGACAGAATATTGTAGGTCTCTTCCGTAAACAGTTCTTTGAAGTTGTCCAGCAGCCGGATCAGCGAATCATATCTTTTTCCCAGCATGGTATACAGGCAGATGATCAGAGGGAAAAACGTAAACGTCAGATAATAGGTCTCGGCAGCCGCGGTATCGGGGATCCTGAACTGGATGAACATATCTATGAATTCTTTCAGAAAGCTCTTGTTATAGGAGTCCCTCGCCTTTTCTTTCAGGTTCAAATACCCACACTCTCCTTTGCAGGTTCCCGTTCAGGGAAACGATCTTAAACAAAAAGCGGCTCATGAAAGATATGAGCCGCTTTTTATTGTTTTGATCGATTATTTGGAATTGAAGATTTTGAAAATGCTGTCGAACGGATCTTCTTCCGCATCCGAAGCTGTCTCTACCGGCTCTGCAGTTTCAACCACCGGCTCCGACACTGTCTCGGTCTGGACCGGAGTAGAAAATACCGGTTCCGAGAAGGTCTCCACCTTCGGTGCTGCGGTCGGTGCGGGCTGTGCGGCCTTCTTCTCGGCCGGAGCTGCCTGCTGCTTTGCGGAATTGTCAAAACCCGTTGCGATAACGGTGACTCTGATCTCATCGTCCATGGTGTCGTCGAATGTAGCACCGAAGATGATGTTGGCATCGGGATGAGCCGCTTCCTGAACCAGTGTGGCTGCTGCTTCGACATCCTCGAGTCCCATATCCTGAGAACCGGTGATGTTGATAAGCACACCGCGTGCGCCGTTGATAGAGGTCTCCATCAGCGGACTTGCCACTGCCAGTTTCGCTGCGTCTTCCGCTTTGCCCTTGCCGGTGGAATGACCAACGCCCATGTGAGCGAATCCGGCATCTTTCATGATGGTGGTAACATCGGCAAAGTCGAGGTTGATAAATCCAGTGTTCTTGATCAGATCGGAGATGCTGGAGACAGCCTGTCTCAGAACATCGTCTGCGATCTCGAAAGCATTGGACAGAGTAACTTTCTGATCCGTTGCATATTTCAGACGGTCATTGGGGATGATCAGCAGGGAGTCGACCTTGCCCATCATTTCCTGGATGCCGGCCTCAGCCTGATCCGCACGGCGCTTGCCTTCGAATTTGAAAGGTCTGGTGACAACGCCGACCGTCAGAACTCCGGCTTCTCTTGCGATCTCGGCTACCGTAGGTGCCGCACCGGTTCCTGTGCCGCCGCCCATGCCGGCAGTAATAAAGACCATATCTGTATTTTCAAGTGCTTTTGCGATATTGCTTCTGTTCTCCTCTGCCGATCTTTTGCCGACATCGGGATCGGATCCTGCGCCCTGTCCGTGGGTCAGCTTCTCACCGATCTGGATCTTCTGATTTGCGTTTGATACCGCCAGGGCCTGTTTATCCGTATTGATCGCGATAAACTCAACACCCTGTGTTCCGGACTTGACCATTCTGTTGACGACATTGTTTCCGGCGCCGCCAACGCCTACTACCTTGATAGCAACAACATTATCCGGACCATTTTCAGCTCTTATATCCATGTTTGTGCCTCCTATATTAATATACCGCTCAATATTATTAACGTTATCTGTATTCTTTTCATTTACATTAACGTTATTATTCTGTTCAGTTTCATTATCCAGCTTGACTTCAACGCTTTCCTGCCGCTCCGGTTCGTTCAGGATCTCCGAAAAGGTCATGTTTACCATCTCATCCGGAAGGCTCCGTGTAAACGATTCGACAGGTTCTTCGTTCCGTTTCTGAACGCTGTTAGCGTTGTTATTCTGATAATATTTCTGATTTTTTCGTTTAGATTTACTCATAGTTGCTATTTTATAACGTTTTTTTTGACAGGTCAATATATTTTTATCGGTTATGTAAACAACACCGACGAGACCTTTCAGTTCGGGCTGTAATGCGCCTGATTATCCACCGACAGATCGATAGTTCCGTAGTCTCCCTGCTCCAGCTTTTCCACCGCCGAAGTGAGAAGTCCGAACTTGTATTCGATATTCTCATTGGTCCCGAGCTTGACCGTAAACCTTCCCAGATAGTCAAAAGACGGATTCGTCACATTATCCATGTCGATATAGGTGATATCCGCCATCATCTGCCGATCCTGGATCTCTCCGAGGATCGCCGCAAGGAACGTTACTTTCTCCGCATCCACCGCATCCGTCTGGACCACGGAGCCGACTTCCGCCGCAGTGACCTCGATCCCGTCGATCCGAATCAGGCTCTGCGCCTCTTCCGTATCGATCTGCTCGAGTACTTTGCAGTTGCTGTCGAGGGCCCAGTATACATCTTCCGCCGCAATATATGCAAGCTTCTGGCTCTCCGTCACGTCGATGACCACGGTATTCGGCAGCTTCCGGTCGATGGTGACCTTCTGGACATACGGAAGCTTTGCGAAGATCCGGCTTACCGCCGTAAAGCGGTTGACAAAGAACAGATTGTCTCCCGTTTCGATACCGGAAGCCTGTGTGATCTCTTCCTCGGTATAATAACTGTTTCCGGACACTTCGATGTGCGCCACTTTAAAGAAGACGCTCATGGCAAACAGGACGCCCAGCACGATCACGATAAAGGTAAGCAGTGTCTTCAGCGCACCCGTTCTTCGAACCCTGCGGCTCTGTTCCGGTGTTTTTTCCTGATTGTTCTTTCCTAAAGGCATACAGAAATTCCCTTCCACCCTTTGGATTATTAACTACTATATAATATGTTATGTTTGGCTGATTATACCACAGAATCAGAAAAACACAAAATCAGTCCTTCTTTTCAGCGGCAAGCTCCATTACAAGACGGGCGATCTTATCCGTAGCATCGGGAACCGCCAATGACTTCATCGCCGCCGACATCTCCTCCAGCTGCTGCTCGTCCTTAAGGATCTCGGAAACCATATCGAAAAGCTGGGGTGCGTCGAACTGACCTTCCAGAAGGACCTTTGCTCCCCCGGCGTTTTCCAGGACTCTGGCGTTTTTTTCCTGATGGTTATTGGTCACGTTCGGTGACGGGATCAGGATCGCCGGTTTGCCCATGTAGGTAAGTTCCGCCAGCGTCGATGCGCCGGCTCGGCACAGGATCAGATCCGCCGCCGCCATAACACGCGACATATCATAGATATAATCTCTAACCTCAAGCCCGAAGTCCTCATAGTTCGGAGAGAGTTCTTCGATCTTCTTCAGTGTCTTCTCATACTCGGATTTTCCCGTCGCATGGATCAGTCGAAAAGACGGAGTGCTATGAATGTTGCCGATCATCTCTGCCATGACCCCGTTCATATGGCTCGATCCAAGAGATCCCCATACGGAGACTACCAGTTTCTGATCCTCAGCGATGCCCAGTTCCTTCTTGGCCTGCGCCTTATTAATCTGATCAAAGCTTCCGCGAACCGGAGTGCCGGTCACTTCAGTGATCCCGTCCTTATAGTATTGTCTGCTTTCTTCAAAACCCAGAAGAATACGGTCTACCTTGTCCGAAAGCATTTTCGTGGTGAGTCCGGGGACGGCATTGGATTCATGCACCAGCGTGGCAACACCCATTTTACCGGCCGCCGTCAGGACGGGATAGCATACATATCCTCCGGTTCCGATTGCCGCGTCCGGCTTAAATTCCTTAATGATTTCCTTGGAGGTCTTTGTGGCCTCAATGACATTTTTGACCGTATCCACGTTATGTTTCAGGCCCTTCAGCGATTTGGCTCTCGATATATTCGTGATCTTTACCGTTTTGATGGGATAACCTTCCCTGGGCACCAGATTCTCTTCCATATGACCTTCCGCTCCGACAAAAAGGATCCCGCAGTCGGGGTCTATCTCCCGGAGCTTTCCGGCCACCGCAATCGCCGGGTTGATATGTCCAGCGGTACCGCCGCACGTAAACAGATAATTCATTTCTTCCATGCACTATGGCAAGTGCATTTCCTCCTCTTTTATTAATAAACGCCTTATTTCAGTAATATATAATAACACAAACCTGCAAAACGTAAAGAAGGAGCTGCTGTAAAGCAGCTCCTTAATTTATTTTATGCTGTTGCGTCCGCTCTGCTCATTTTCGTTCCGGAGGAACGCCGTACTCTTTTTTCTGGAATATCCCGCGAAATACTCAGGATGATCCCGACTTCGGCCAGCTGCAGCAGAAGAGCCGAACCGCCCGAACTGAAAAACGGCAGCGATACGCCGGTGCACGGGATCAGGTTCGTAACAACGGCTATATTAAGAACCACCTGCAGCGCAAACAGTGTGGAGATCCCGGCGCAGACCAGGAATGAAAACCGGTCCGTACAGTGGATCGCCAGCCAGAATCCTCTGACAATCAGCAGAGCAAACAGGATCAGGATCGTGATCGCACCGATGTAGCCCAGTTCTTCGCAGACGATGGAGAAGATAAAGTCGTTGTGCTCTTCCGGGAGATACATGAACTTCTGCCGGCTGTTGCCGAAACCGAGTCCGGACAGGCCGCCGGAACCGATGGCATACAGCGACTGATTGATCTGATAGCCGGTCTGGGAGGTGGACTTTTCCGGGTCAAGCCAGGTCGTGATTCGGTCATTGGCATATCCGAACACGCTGATGTACACCATAAACAGGGCAAACATGATCGCACCGAGAATGATGAACCAGCGGAATTTCACGCCGCCGAGGAACATCAGCACCGCACCCAGAAGGATAATGATAATGATTGCCGAAAGATGCGGTTCGAACACCAGCAGCACGACCAGTGAGCCGAGAATGAAAATAAACGGAAGCACGCCGTACTTAAAAGACTTCATGGCGCTTTTATACTTGCAGATCAGTGCCGAGAACGAAAGGATGACTCCGAGCTTTGCGATCTCGGACGGCTGCAGAGTAAAGATTCCGAAGTTGATCCATCTCTTGGCGCCGTTGGCGGTGGTGCCGATCGCAAGGACCAGGATCAGCAGCACGATGGCGGCGTAGAGGACCCACATGGCATATTTTTTATAAAACGAGATCGGCAGAACGGAGGTAAAGTACATTGCCACGATTCCGAGTCCCGCAAAGATCAGCTGCTTTATAAAGATGCCCATGGGATTTTCTTCTGAGTAGAAAGATCTTGCATAGCTTGCGGACAGCAGCATGATCAGGCCGATGCCGAGCAGAAGCAGCACCAGCAGGAGCAGAGGCATATCGATGGATCCTCTGCGGCTCCGGATTCCTCTGTAATCCGCCAGCTCCACTTTGTTGTTATAATCTGCCATAAAATCACCTGTTTCGGTTTTAGCCGAACTTAAATCACAAATCTTCCGTGCACACCGACGAAAGCCAGAATGCACATTATAACCGTTACGGTCACATAAAGAGCGACCAGTTCTTTTTCTTTCCATTTCTTCCCTGTGAATCCGCCCAGTTCGAGATGATGGTGGAACGGAGCCATCCGGAAGATACGCTTACCGTGAGAAAGCTTGAAGTAGGAGACCTGAATGATATCCGACAGGGTCTCTATAATGAACATGATTCCGATGAGGATCAGTACAAGAGGCATATCATAGGCAAACGCCAGCGCGGCGATGGCCCCGCCCAGAAACAGAGAGCCTGTGTCTCCCATGAACACTTTTGCCGGGTTCCAGTTATACACCAGGAATCCGAGAAGTCCGCCCAGCAGACCGGAAGCGAAGATCCCCAGTCCCACAAACTGTCTGCTGAGGAAGGTCACTGCCACGAAGAACAGGCAGACCGGGATCGAGGTGCTGGCCGCCAGTCCGTCGATACCGTCGGTGAGGTTGACGGAATTGACGGTTCCAACAATAACAAACACCGCGAAGATATAGAACAGCCACTGCGGAATATTCACCGTAACATTCCAGAACGGAATATAAAGATGCGGCTGGCAGTAGCCCATTTTCTGAAGAAGGAAGATGAAGACCACCGCTGCAACCAGCTGAAGTGCGAACTTCTGCTTTGCGGTCAGTCCCAGGTTCTGTTTCTTTTTTAGTTTTTCCCAGTCGTCGAGAAAACCGATGGCACCGAACACGAGGGAAAACAGCAGGACCGCGATATGGCTCCAGTCTCCTTTGAGCATATTGTCAAATCCGACGGTCAGGCACACCACCGCTACGGCCGCAATAAACATCACGCCGCCCATGGTCGGTGTACCCTGCTTGGATTTATGCCAGTTCGGACCGATCTCCAGGATCGTCTGTCCGGCTTTCACCTTGACCAGCCACGGAATGTAATAGCGGCCGATTACGGTTGCCACCGCGAACGAAATTACCAGTGCAAGTATCAGTTTCAGCGTCATGACTCTATTTCCTTCTTCTCCAAGTATTCAGCAACGATTTCTCTCTCATCCATATGATGCTTTTCATGGCCGACGACCTGATAGTCCTCATGTCCTTTTCCGGCCAGAAGAATAACGTCTCCATCCTTGTGATTGTCGATGGCCCATCGAATGGCCGACGGCCGGTCTTCGATCACTTTATAGGGAGTAAATTTCCCTTTCACTCCGGCAACGATCTCTTCGATGATCGCGCCGGGATCTTCGGTTCTCGGGTTGTCCGATGTGACAATGCAGAAATCCGCATTGTCCGCGGCGATCTGTCCCATGATCGGTCTTTTGGTCCGGTCCCGGTCGCCGCCGCATCCGAACAGCACCACCAGGCGTCCGGCGCTGACTTCTTTCAGCGTCTTTAGGACATTCTCCAGTGCATCCGGAGTGTGCGCATAGTCGATCAGAATCGTATAGTCTCCGTCGGTGGGAACGACCTCCATGCGGCCTTTCACGCCTTTGGCATTCGCCATGGACTCGCAGCACTTTTCAAGCGGGATTCCGAGGCAGAGACCGGCGGCGATCACCCCCAGCGCATTGTGAACGGAAAACAGCCCCGGGATCTGGATCGAGGTCCTCTGAAGTTCTCCGTTATATAAAGCGCAGAACTTTGCGCCCGACGCGGAAAGCCGAATGTCGTTTGCTGTCAGGTCCGCGTTCTTATCCTCTGCCGAAAATGACAGGACCGGGCAGGTGCATTTGGATAACATATACTGTGACCATTCATCATCGAGATTGATGCAGGCTCTGTCTGACATACCGAAAAGTTTCGACTTTGCTTCGGCATAGGCTTCCATCGTTTTATGAAAGTCCAGATGGTCCTGGGTAAGATTCGTAAAGACGGCGATCTGGAAACGGATCCCTGCGACTCGGTCAAGGACCAGCGAATGGGAGGAAACTTCCATCACGACGTACCGGCAGCCTTCATCCGCCATTTCCCGGAACAGTTTCTGAAGTTCATAACTCTCCGGGGTCGTCCTTTCCGACGGCAGCGACTGATCTCCGATCATATTTCCGTTGGTGCCGATCAGTCCGACCTTCTCGCCCAGCTCGCTTTCGATCAGGTGCTTGAGCAGATAGGTCGTCGTCGTTTTTCCGTTGGTGCCGGTCACGGCGACCATGGTCATTTCATCCGACGGTGCGCCGAAAAAGTTCCGGCTGGCGATTGCCAGCGCATATCGGCTGTTGTCCGTGAGGATATACGGTATCTCAGTTTCCGGTTCCTGCTCGCACAGGACTGCCACGGCGCCTTTCTTCACTGCGCTGTCTATATACTTATGTCCGTCGGTTTCGAATCCGCGGATCGCTACGAACAGGTCCCCGGGCTGGGTGTTTCTGGAATCATAGCTGATTCCGGTGATCTCCAGATCGTTATCGACAGTACAGGAATCATATCGGATTCCTTCCAACAGACTGCTGATTTTCATTTCTTTTCTCCTGCTATTTTCTGAATTAATATCTTCCGAGCATTCCCGAACTGCTGTTCTGGAGCGTGACATTGATCACGGTTCCGTGCTTGACTTCCTCTCCCTCAGCAATGTTCTGAGTCAGAACGATCTGTGAAGACGGACTCGACACTGAGCTCGAAGTACTGATAAACAGTCCGAGCTCTGCCAGCCTGTCTCGTGCCGTGGTATAGGTCAGATCCGTCAGGTCGATCATTTCCTCGACTTCGTCCGAGGGCTCCGCATCGGCATACAGGATCACTTCACTGCCCGTGGCAATGACGGAATGTGCGGACGGAAGCTGAGTAGTGATCTCGGTTCCGTCTCCGATGATCCTGCAGCGCAGGCCCTGCTCTTCCAGAGTAGACATAGCCTCTTCTCTCGAAAGTCCCGTTACACTGGGCACGCTCTTGTCCATGTTGGCCGCTTCTTCTTCGGAATATTCCGCCTCAACGCCAAGGTACGGAAGAATATCCGAGAACATTGCGCCGACGGTGGGGGCACCCATCTGTCCGCCGGAAATGTAGATTCCGGATTCGGGGTCCGGCGAATCCAGGAAGGTCAGAATGGCGATCTGCGGATCGTCTGCCGGTGCAAATCCGACAAAGGAAACGATATAGTCTTTTTCGCCAGTCTCGGCCAGTTCCGTAACTTTTTCGGAAGTCGCTGTTTTTCCGCCGATCCGGTATCCGGCGACATAGGCATTCTTGCCGGTGCCGTCCACGGGATCGTTAACAACTTTCTCAAGGATCTCGCATACCTGCTTACTCGTTTCTTCACTTATTACCTGTCTTACGACCGTGGGTTCGTTCGTATAGACGGTATTGCCGTCGTCATCGGTCAGTTCCTTGACCACATACGGCTCCATCAGGTATCCGCCGTTTACGCAGGCGCTGACCGCTGTGATCAGCTGCAGCGGCGTAATGGTGAAGGTCTGTCCGAAGGACGCAGCCGCAAGCTGTGATTTCGAATCGGGATTGAAGAAGACGTTCTCACTCCACCAGATACTGCCTGATTCGCCCGGAAGGTCGATGCCGGTCTGTCCGGTCAGGCTCGCGTCCGTATCCGAGCTCTCGTTTAAGAATCCGAAGGCATCGCAGTATTTGTAGAAGGTCTCCGCTCCTATAGCCAGGCCGATCTTCATAAACGCGACGTTGCAGGAATGCTGAGTCGCCTGGGTTATTGTCTGCTCCCCGTGTCCCGAGGTGTTCCAGCAGTTTCTCGGCTCCGTATCGCCTGTGACCATATAGTTGCCGCCGCAGAACAGATCGAAATCATCATCCACGACGCCTTCCTGCAGTGCGGTCGAAAGCGTAATGATCTTGAAGGTGGATCCGGGTTCATAAGTGTCCGACAGGCACTTGTTTCTCCACTGCTTCTGTCTTGCAGCGCTGATGATCTCATCGGCTTCTTCATCGCTTTCCGCCGCTTCCGCTTCCAGTTCGGTCTCCTCACTGACCGCGAGATAATCGTTCAGGTCAAAGTTTCCGAGGGACGCCATGGCGAGGATTCCACCGGTCTTTACATTCATCACGATGGTGCCCGCGCCGTTACGGATGGAATATTTGTCTACGGCTTCCTGCAGCCGTTTTTCCACGTAGTACTGGATCGTCGAATCCAGGGTCAGCACCGCATTATAGCCGTTCTGGGTACTGTAGCTGTCCTCATAATTCGTAAACAGGATCTCCTTGCCCTGAGCCGTCTGGGCCCGGACGGTGCGGCCGGATGCGCCGGAGAGGATCGAGTTGTATTCGTACTCTACGCCTCCCTGTCCTTTGCCTTCTCCGCCCACGAAGCCGATTACATGGCTGGCAAGACTTCCGTAGGGATAGTATCGTTTGAAGGAAGTCTCGAGATGGACGCTGGTCAGTCCGTTGCTGCTGGCGAATTCGGAGACTTCATCGGCCACTTCCGGTTCCACCTTTTTGGCAATGATCTCATACCAGGACTCTTCATTGGTCATATGCAGCAGGATCTCATTGCGGTCGATGCCGAGGATCCCCGCCAGGCCGTCGGCGATCATTGTGGTGTCTTCGTCGTTTTTGATGGCCTCGGCCGGGCTTACGAAGACGTTGTACACATCGGAGGACATGGCCAGAACTTTCATGTTCGAATCATAAATGGCTCCGCGTGAAGCGATCTCCACCGTCTCTCCGGTCTGCTGTGCCAGCGCCTTGGCTTCATACTTTTCGTGGTCTACGATCATCAGTTTGAACAGGCGGCCTGCCAATACTATAAATGCAACTATGCCGCACACTGCCATAATGAATAGTGTGCGGCGAATCATTGCCTGAGTCGGCCCTCTGTTAGCTTTTGTACTTCTCAGATTTCTTGCCATACTTCTATCTCCAAAAGACGCAGGTGCGCATTACTTTCCCGCAGTCTCCAGCAATACGTCTGCTTCTTCCTCCGCGTTCGTCAGTGTCTCCGCTGCGGCAGTCTCCTCTGTCAGGATCGTTGCCTTGTCCGAAGACGTTCCATTCACATACTGGATCTGATCGGCACGCGGTTTCTGCATTCCAAGTGTATTGATCGCATAATCCTCGACCTCGGTGAGATTGAGTGCGGTTTCGTATTGTATTGTAAGCCTCGCATTGGTTTCCGTCAATTCATTTACCTGACTTTGCAGTTCGGCCGCCTCGGCGGAGACCGTTGTGAACTGGATCCTGGCTATCAGGGAAACCACCAGAAGAACGGCTGCCACTATGAATCCCAGTACTACCGGCAGCGACACATGGTTCTGTCGGGTAAGCCGTACCGCATCGGATACCACACCTTCCTGCACATTCTGGCGCGGCGGGATCCTTACGTACTGTTCTCTTTCTTCCTGCAGCTCTACTGCGGGATCATAGGCTACCGAACCATGGACATATTTTTCATTGTAATATCTGTTCTGATAATTTCTCGTATTAGCCATATCGCACTTCCCTATTATTAATCCACTCTCTCAGCGACTCTCAGTTTTGCGCTCCTTGCTCTCGGATTTCTCTCGATCTCCTCGTCGCTGGGAAGGATCGGTTTTCTTGAAACGCTCCTGAGGGTCTGAACGAACCCGCAGGTGCAGATTGGTGCTTCTCTCGGACAGGTGCAGCCGTTCTCTCTGGCCGCGATCCCCTTTTTCACGATCCGGTCTTCCAGTGAATGGAAGCTGATCACGGCGAGACGTCCTCCCGTGGCCAGTTTATCCGGTGCATTGTCCATCATCATCTGAACCGCTCCCAGCTCATCGTTAACGGCGATCCTGATCGCCTGGAAGGAGCGTTTTGCCGGATGCTGTTTTTCTCTCAGCGCCGCGGCCGGGACCGCTTTTTTGATAATCTCCACCAGTTTTCCCGTGGTGTTGATCGGTTCTTTCTGACGCTCTCTGACGATGGCGCCCGCGATCCTTTTATAATACTTTTCCTCCCCGAAATCCCGGAGGATGGTTTCTATCTTCTCCTGCGGCCATCTATTGACTACGAGCCAGGCCGACAGGGTATTGCTCTGATCCATTCTCATATCGAGAGGTGCATCATTCATGTAGGAAAATCCCCGCTCCGATTCGTCAAGCTGGGGTGAAGAGACGCCCAGGTCAAACAGCATGCCGTTGACCTTATCGATGCCCAGATCGTCGAGGATCTCCGCGACATTGCAGAAATTCCCGTGTACGAACTGCACCCTGTCTCCGAACTCCGCCAGTCGCTTTCCGGATCTTTCAATTGCGGTCTCGTCCCGGTCGATGCAGATCAGTTTTCCCTGATCCAGTCTTTTGGCGATCTCATAGGAATGACCGCCCAGGCCTACCGTTCCGTCCACGTAGATGCCGTTGGGATCTATATTCAGAGCTTCGATGCATTCATTGAGTAATACAGAAACATGCTCCGCCATCTTACAACTCCAACTCTTCCATCATTTCCGCTATGTTCTCAGGCTTGATCTCATCGGAAATGATTGGCTGCCAAGTGTCGGTATCCCAAAACTCCGCGTGGTTGTTGTTTCCTACCACGGTGACGCTCTTGGTCAGTCCCGCGAAATTTCTCAGATTCTGAGGAAGCAGGATCCTGCCCTGACTGTCGAGTTCGCACTTGGCCGCATAGGCGAACAGCGCTCTCATCTTGTTCTGGTTTTTAAACGGCATTGCATTGACTTTTTCCCGGAGAGCTTTCCATGTCTCGTTCGGATAGGCCCACAGGCACTTCTCGCTGGACACAGTTACGTAGAAGACTTCTCCCAGGTCTTCGCGAAGTTTGGCAGGTATGAAGAGCCTGCCCTTGGAATCCAGATTATGCTGATATTCACCTGTCATGCCATCCATACCATCACCTCCGCCTTTTCGTGGAACATTTAAACATTTTCCCCCACGTTCCACCACTTTGTACCAATTATAAGGGGGGTTACATAAAATTGCAAGCCAAAAAAATGAGTTGATTTCCTCTAAAATTTGCCGTAAAACACAAAAAAGAGCGTTTCCAGAGTTCTGGAAACGCTCTTCGGCACAATATATTGTGTTTTGCTTTTTAAAAATTAATTTTCATCGAAGAATTCGGAGCTTCCTTCCGCTTCCACGGGCTCCTTTTCCTCGGGTTTCACGGTCTCTCCTACCATGTTCTTGAACTGCTCGCACTGCTGATGCAGCTGGTCGGCCGTCTCCTGCACCGCCTTGGCGGTATTCGTCAGGATCTCGGCAGCATACTGGCTGGCCGTTTTCCGCAGCTGATCGGATTTCTGCTGTGCGTTGGCAATCATCTCGGCGCTCTCGGTCTTGGCCACGCGGTAGACTTCCTGGTTCTGCACCATGCTTCTTGCCTTCTCTTCAGCCAGTTTTCTCACCGACTCCGCTTCTCTCTTGGCGTTGGAAATGAACTCGTCTCTTGCGGACACGAGTCTCTTTGCTTCCGCCAGTTCGATGGGCATGTTCGCCTTGATTTCGTCCAGGATCTCCAGCGCCTGCTCTCTTTCGATGATGCACTTGTCGTTGCCAAGAGGCACGCCCCAGGCTTCGCTGATCATATTGTATAAGCTGTCAACAAGATCCATTACTTCATCGTTTTCCATCTTATTTCCTCCACTGCTTAGCCTTTTCTTTTACTTCATCAATGATCTCATCCGGAACGAATCCGCTGAGGTCGGCACCGTAGGATGCCATTTCTCGTACGACCGACGAGCTCAGGAACGTATACTTTTCGCTTGACGTCAGGAACATCGTTTCCAGTTTTGGATTGATCTTTTTATTGATGAGATTCATCTGAAATTCATATTCAAAATCGGAAGCGGCGCGAAGTCCCTTGACGATCACCGCGTCCGGATATTTTTTGGCATATTCCGCCAGGAGCTGGTCGGAAGTTTCCACGGTAACATTGTCATACTTCTGGATGACTTTGGCCGCCATGGAGACTCTTTCCTCGATGGAAAACATCGGTGTTGATTTGCTGGAATTGTACATCACGCAAACCACGACATTGTCGAATATCTTGGAGCATCTGCGAATGATATTCAGATGTCCGAGTGTGATCGGGTCAAAGCTGCCCGGGCATATCGCTGTACTCATTAAAGATCCTGCCTTCGGTAGATTGATAGTTTGATCTTGCCGTAATTGTATTCCCGCAGTTTGTAATTTGCCGGAAATATATCGGGAATCTTCTCGTTTCGGCGACTTTCACAGACGATTATACCACCATCATTCAATATGTCAAACTTATTGATTCTGTCAAGTACCTCGCCGTACAGTCCCGCATCATAGGGAGGATCCACGAAGATCAGATCGTACTTTCCGCACCGCTCCAGATAGCTCAGAGCATCGGCCAGCATCGTCTCTCCCTGCAGATTGCAGGTCTCAAGGTTCTTCTTGACGATCTTGAGCGCCTGCCTGCTCTCATCGATGAAGGTGCAGCCGGCCGCTCCGCGGCTGAGGCATTCGATACCCATCTGTCCGGTTCCGGCAAAGAGGTCCAGGACCTTTCTGCCCTCGATGTCGAACTGAATGATATTGAAGACCGATTCCTTGACATTGTCCGTCGTCGGCCGGATATCGTAATTTGACGGCGTCATCAGTTTTCTTCCTCTGGCGCTTCCTGTGATCACTCTCATGATTCATCACTCCTGTAATAGCTGTAGATCGATTCGGCCGTATTTCTCGGAACGACTTCCGCCAGTTCCTCGACGGAGGCCTCCTTAATGGCTTTAATAGTCTTAAAACGGGACAGCAGCCTGTTTCGCCGGGCTTCTCCGACCCCGGGGATCTTGTCGAGTCCCGAGGAAAACTCGCTGTTCCGCACTTTCCTCTGATAGGTGATGGCCGACCGGTGCGTTTCCTCCTGAATATTGCCGATGAGTGAAAAGACACTCTGGTTGGTATCGATGCTCACTTCCTTGCCTTCCGCGTTGATAAGAGCTCTCGTCCGGTGCCGGTCGTCCTTGACCATGCCCCAGACCGGAACGGATATGCCCATATCGGCAGCCACTTCCTCCACCGCCGCGGCATGGGTCTGTCCGCCGTCGATGAGCATCAGGTCCGGAAGCGGTGCGAACTTTTCGTCTCCGTCGAGATAGCGCTGGAATCTTCTTCGGAGCGTCTGTCTCATGCTCTCGTAGTCATCACGGACCTCCAGATCACGGATCCGGAACTTCCGGTACGCGCTTTTCAGCGGCCGTCCGTTCTTGTGGGTCGTCATGGCGGAAACGATTCCGGTATCTCCCAGGTTCGAAATATCGTAGGCTTCGATCCGTTCCGGAAACTCCGGAAGCTGAAGCATTTTCTGAAGGACCTCAAGGGCTCCGAGCCTTCTCTGTTCGGCGGTGGTGCGGCGTATGGACTCTTCCCTGGCATTCATGTCCGCGGTTTCCGTAAGTCTCGTGCGTTCTCCCCTCTTCGGGACCTCCAGAGTCACTTTGTGTCCGGAGCTTTCTCTCAGCCACTGTTCGATCTCGCCGGCGTCTTCCAATTCATAGGAAAGCAGGATCGTTTTTGGAATGGCTTTCTTTGTCAGATAATACTGACGCAGACAGGAGGACACGGCGTCCTCTGCATTTTCCACCGGCTCGTCAATAAGTTCAACATCCTTGCCCACCAGGTTTCCGTCTTTGTAATGCATCACCACGAAAGCGCTTTTCGCTCCGTAATAGAAGCCGACGGCATCGGTATCCGCAAAGACGGTGGAGATCACTCTCTGCCTGCGTGACAGATCCTCCACGGCCCGGATCCGGTCTCTCAGACTCGCCGCCACTTCGAAACGCAGATTTTCGGAGGCTTCGTTCATTTCCTCCGTGAGCTTTCCCGTCAGATCCTTTGTTTTTCCGTCCAGGATCAGCCGGGCCTGCTCAATGGCTTTCTGGTAATCTTTCGGGTCGGTATCCTTCAGGCACCAGCCGGCGCAGGTCCCCAGATGATAATTCAGGCAGGGACGGTCCTTTCCGATATCTCTCGGGAACTTCCGACTGCAGGTGGGAAGAAGCAGCGTCTTGGAAATGGTCTCGATGATCTCCTTGCTGGCATTTCTTCCCCCGAAGGGTCCGAAATACTCCGCTCCGTCCCTGGGTGCCGTACTGCTCAGAGAGAATCTGGGATAGTCGGCAGCGGAATCGAGCCGTATAAAGGGATATCCCTTATCATCCTTGAGCAGGATATTGTAGTGCGGCTTGTATTTTTTGATCAGGGAATTTTCCAGCACCAGAGCTTCGAATTCGGAATTTGCCACGATCACGTTGAAGTCGGCGATCTTTTCCACCATGGCCGCCACCTTGGGCAGATGTTCTCCGTGGAAATAGCTGCTCACCCTGTTCTTCAGCTTCTTAGCCTTTCCGACGTAGATCACGTTTTCCTTCTCATCCAGCATAAGATAAACGCCGGGTGCCAGAGGAAGATTGTTGGCCTTTTCCGCCAGAGTATCCAGTTTTTTCGGCACCGCGCTCACCTCACTTCTTCTGGTGCTATTATATAAGGTATTTTATAATACTTCTCTATTCCTTGCAATCTCGGTCCTCGTCTGCCGGGCATCAGAAAAAACAGAGGTGCGCCAGGCACCTCTGTTTCATCCTTATCTTAATTTATAAAGCAGTTCGCAGGATCACTCAGAAAAATCGGACTCGATAAGATCAGAAAGAGTCTGAATGGCTTCTGCTTCGTCTGCGCCGTCTGCAATGATCTTAATCGTGGCACCTTTTACGATACCCAGAGACAGAACACCGAGAAGGCTCTTTGCGTTTACGCGACGGTCATCTTTCTCGATCCAGATGCTGCTCTTGAACTCGTTAGCTTTCTGAATAAAGAACGTCGCCGGTCTGGCATGCAAGCCAACCTGGTTATTAATGACTGCTTCTATTTCTTTCATGCTTTGACGCTCCTTCTTATTAATCACACGATATACATAATAAAATTAGCAATATTAATTTAGCAAGAAATTAAAAAAACGTCAATCACCATTCCGCTATTTCGTAGATTTACACATGAATTCACGGTTTCACCACTCGATTTTTATTGAATTTCTGTGAGATTATGACAACAAAATCGTCTGTTTTTATACAGAAAATCCCGCAGTGTCCGATGAGCCTTTGCTTACTTGAGTTCCACGATGGTCACGCCCGTCTCTCCTTCTCCGAATGTTCCGAGCCGGAAGGATTTGACGGCTTTGTTCTTTTTGAGCATTTCGTGGATGGATTTTCTTAGCACTCCGGTCCCCTTTCCGTGAATGATCGTCACGGAGCTCATCTTTCCCATAACCGCATTGTCGATATACTGCTCCGCCGTCATCACCGCTTCTATGCTGTCCATTCCCCGAAGGTCGATCTCCGCGGGTACGGCGGCCGCACGGATCGTTCGTTTTCCCTTCTGAACGGTCTTCTTTTCGGCACTCTGGACTCCTTCCAGAAGGAACAGTTCGTCTTCCTTGGCCTGCACGTTCATAATACCCGCGCGAAGCTGGACCGTTCCGTCCGCGGACACCGACTGGACCGTTGCCTTGACGCCCATGGACTTGATTTCCACCACGTCACCGGCTTTCAGTGCCCGGGAGGACACTTTCTCTTCCGTCTCCCGGTCGTTCTGCTGGAACTGGGATTCTTTCTCGTTTAGTTTTCTTCTCAGTTCGTTTCTCGCTTCGTTGACCCTCTGGGCATCCGAATTTTTGGACTGCTGTCTGCGCATCTCGTCAAGTTCCCGGAATGTTTCTTCCGCGGTCCTTCTCGCATCCTGAATGATCTGCTCGGCTTCCCGGCGTGTCTTCTCGTCGGCCTTTTCCAGCCGGACGCTCAGCTCCGCCCGGAGGGCTTTGGCTTTCTTCGCGTTTTCATCGGCCGAACGCAGTTTTTCGGTGACTTCCGCTCTCTCCTTTTCCAGCATCAGCCGGGTCTTTTCGAGCTTCTCGATCGTGGCTTCGAAGCTGGCGCTTTCGATGCCGATGCGGTCCTGCGCATCCTTGATGATCTCATCGTCCAGCCCCAGCCGGGAGGAGATCGCAAAAGCATTGGATTTTCCGGGTATACCCACCAGCAGATGATAGGTCGGCCGGAGCGTTTCCACGTCAAATTCACAGGAGGCGTTCTGTACGCCTTCCTGCTCCGTGGCATACACTTTCAGTTCGGCATAATGCGTGGTCGCCGCGATGGTCGCGCCGATCTTTCGGCAGCGCTCGATGATGGCGATGGCCAGCGCCGCTCCCTCCGTGGGATCCGTTCCGGCTCCCAGCTCATCGAAGAGGATCAGCGAGTGTTCATCGCAGGAGCCCAGGATCCCCACGATATTGGTCATATGCGCCGAGAACGTGGACAGGTTCTGCTCGATACTCTGTTCGTCTCCGATATCCGCATAGACCGCATCGTAGATGCAGATCTTGCTGCCGTCGTCCACCGGGATGTGCAGTCCGCATTTGACCATGAGACACAGAAGTCCTATGGTCTTGAGGGAGACCGTCTTGCCGCCGGTGTTCGGGCCGGTGATCACCAGGGTATCGAAATCATCGCCCAGCTCCACATCGATGGGCACCGCCGTTTCCTTCGGAAGCAGCGGATGTCTCGCATGGCGCAGGACCATACCTTTCTCGGTAAGCTCCGGCTCCATGGCGTTAAGGGTATAGGAAAGCTTTGCCTTGGCAAAGATCAGATCCAGCTTCACCAGCACCTCGAAATTGGTGGAGATATCCTCCTGGTATTCCGCGCAGTCCGCGGACAGTTCGGCCAGGATCCGTTCGATCTCCTTTTTCTCCTTTGCCGCAAGTTCACGAAGCTCATTGTTGGCCTTGACCGCTCCCATGGGCTCGATAAAGAGCGTGGCTCCGCTCGAGGAGATGTCGTGGACCAGGCCCGGCACTTCGTTTTTATGCTCCGCCTTCACCGGAACCACATAACGGTCCGAGCGCATCGTGATGATGGGTTCCTGCAGGGCCTTGGAATAGCTGGAGGAGGAAATGATCTTGTTGAGCGCTTCCCTCGCCCGGGAGGCCGCTGCTCTCATTTTCCTCCGGATGTCCGCCAGGTCCGCGGAGGCACTGTCGGTTATCTCGTCTTCTCCCGCAATGGAAGAAGTGATCTTCTCTTCCAGGAACTTGTTGGCATGCAGGCTGGAGAAAAGATAATCGATGGAGGTGTGCCCCACCGAGTCATCGGCAATATAGCCCCGTACCAGTCTGGCGCACTGAAGGACGCCGGCGATGTCCAGAAGCTCTCGGGTATTCAGCGAACCGCCCAGGTCGGCGCGGGAGAGGGAGGATCTCACATCCTTCACGCCGGAAAACGACGGACTGCCGCGCACGATCATCATCGATTTTGCCGCCGTGGTCTCCGAAATTCTTCTTTCCACTTCGTGTCTTGAGGAGGCAGGCTTGAGCTTTTCCGCTTCCGCCTGCGCCACGCCGGTGACGCATTCCTTGGCCAGCATCCCCAGCAGGGTCGGCAGTTCCAGTATATTCAATGATTTTTCTTCCAGTGAAGTGACTTCCATATCAGATATTGATCCTTTTCCAGTATTCCAGTGATTCGTAGTGTTTTTCCGTGCAGCAGACCAGATACCGTTCCGTGGCCGCCGCCAGATTCTTCAGCGCCGTTCCCTCCACGGGAAAGGAAAAGAGTTTTTTCGGATCGGCACAGGTCAGGTACCTCATGGCACTGAAGGATTCGCCGGGAAGCCGGATATAGTCCTCCGTGATTCCCCTTCTGCATCGGTCGCAGCAGACATGTCCCGTAGCCGGAAAAAAGACCGGATCCTGCGGAGCGGGATCGCCGCATTCGCTGCATCCCGTCAGATCCGGGCTGTAGCCGGAAATGCACATCAGTCTCATTTCGAAAGCGGACTTGATGACCAGCGAATCGTAGAGCTGACGGCTGAGCGCATAGTAGGAATTGAGGATTAGCTGCAGCATCTCCGGGTCGGGTACGCCTTCCTGTGCCAGCGATTCGACACATTCCGAAAAATAGTTTGCCAGCGCCAGAAGCGTCAGGTCGCTTCGTAGTCCCTTAAACTCCTCGATGGTGGAGGCTTCACTGACCGTAAACCGGCCATTTCTCTCCAGCAGCGTCATTTCGGAGTAGGAATAGATCTGGGTTGCCGCACCGGTCTTGCTTCCCTTTCTAAGCGCGCCCCGGGCCTTGACGGTCATCTTCCCGTCGCTCTGGGTCAGCAGCGTCAGGATTCGGTCCGCCTCCTTGTATTTTACTTCCCGGAGCACCAGCGCGTTCGTGTTCTTAAACATGTTCCGTTCCGCCCGTCAGTCGTTGGTGAAGCCGAAGTTCCGGAGCAGAGCCGAAGAGTCTCTCCAGTTTTCCTTGACCTTCACCCAGGTCTGCAGATAGACCTTTGTGCCGAGGAACTCTTCCATATCGGTCCTTGCCTTCTCCCCGACTTTCTTGATCATGGTGCCGTGCTTACCGATGATGATGCCCTTATGGCTTTCCTTCTCACAGTAGATCGTCGCATCGATATCAATGATGCCGTCCTCCCGCTCATGGAACTTGGTGATCTCCACGGCCGTACCGTGGGGTACTTCCTTATCCAGACAGTTGAGCAGTTTTTCGCGGACGAGTTCCGCGCAGATCTGCCGTTCGGGCTGATCGGTGTACATTTCGTCGGGAAACAGCTGCGGTCCCTCGACGGCGAATTTGCAAAGTTCTTCCACCAGCTCGTCCAGACCTTCTCCGGTCTTGGCGGACACCGGCACAACGCAGGCGAAGTCATAGACTTCCGAATAGGCGGAAATAACCGACAGCAGCGTAGTCTTCTCCACGGTATCGATCTTGTTGATGACAAGGCATACGGGAACATCGCTTCCTCTGAACCGTTCGATCAGCGCCTCTTCCTGTTTGCCCAGAGCTGCCACCGGCTCCACCATCAGCATGACCGCATCCACGTCAGTCACGCTTTCCTTGACCACGTTCACCATGTAGTCTCCCAGCCGGTTCTTCGGTTTATGGAATCCCGGCGTATCCATCAGGATCAGCTGTGTGTCCTCGTGATTGATGATGGCCGTGATCCGGTTGCGGGTCGTCTGCGGCTTATCCGAAACGATGGCGATCTTTTCGCCGACGAGGGCGTTGGTGATCGTCGATTTTCCCACATTCGGTCTTCCGCAGATCGTTATCATCGCAGTTTTATTGATCATGTCTTATCTCCCATAATTTCTTTTTCTCGGGTCCTCATCTGTTTTTTCATCGGTCCCTCATCCACATGGTCATAGCCCAGCAGATGCAGCACCGAGTGCACCGTCAGGTAGCGGATCTCCCGGTCAAAGCCGTGTCCGAATTCCTCTCCCTGCTGTTCGCAGCGCGGAAGAGAAAGAACAATGTCTCCCAGAAGCGCATTCCCGCTCTCCGGGTCGATCTCGCACTCTTCAGAATCGAAACTTCCCGGTGTCAGTTCGTTCATCGGAAAAGACAGCACATCCGTGGCCCGGTCGATGTTCCGGAACTCCCGGTTGATCTCGCGGATCCCCTCTTCGTCGGTAAACACCACGCTCAGGGTGCAGGGCACCGTGACATTTTCGGCTTCCAGCGCCGCTGCGATCGCCTCTTCCACCATTTTCCGAGCACCGGGATGTCCGAGATTTTTCACTTGCCTCGTAAACAGGATCTCATTTTTCATTGGATTTCTTTTTCCCTCCCGCTTTTTCGCCGGAGCTCTTCCGGGCAGGTACTTTCGTCTGTTCGTACCTGTCGTAGGCTTCCACGATCTTCTGCACCAGCTGATGACGGACCACGTCCGCACCCGTCAGCTCGCAGATGGCGATATCGTCAATGTCCCGGAGGACCCTCATCGCCGTTTTCAGCCCCGACTGCTTGTCCGCGGGGAGGTCGATCTGCGTAATGTCACCGGTAATCACCACTTTCGAGCCGAAGCCCAAACGGGTCAGGAACATCTTCATCTGTTCCCGGGAGGTGTTCTGCGCCTCGTCCAGAATGATGAAGCTGTCGTCCAGCGTGCGGCCTCTCATATAGGCCAGAGGTGCCACTTCGATGTTGCCCCGCTCCATATACTTGTGATAGCTGTCCGCACCGAGGGTGTCAAACAGAGCATCATACAGCGGTCTCAGGTACGGATCGACCTTGCTCTGCAGATCGCCCGGCAGAAATCCCAGCCGCTCGCCGGCTTCCACCGCGGGGCGGGTCAGAATGATCCGGTTGACTTCCTCAGAGCGGAAGGCCGCCACCGCCGCCGCCACCGCAAGATAGGTCTTTCCGGTGCCGGCAGGACCGATGCCCAGAGTGATGGTGTTGTTTTTGATGGCATCGCAGTACGTCTTCTGTCCCAGGGTCTTGGGCTTGATGGGTTTTCCCTTGGCCGTGATGCAGATGACATCCCCCGCCAGATCCCCGATCTTGGTCTCCCGTCCTTCCTTGACAAGCTTGAGAATGTAGCGGACGTTCTGGGCGTCGATGTTCTCGCCCTTCGCCGCCAGCATCAGCAGTCCGTTGATCGCCTTTTCCGCCTGCATGACCTCTTCCGGTTCCCCGCAGATGTGGATCTTGTCTTCGCGGTCGATCACCTTGACCTCCAGCTCATTTTCGATCAGACGCAGATTCTGGTCAAAGGACCCGAACACGCTGATGACGTGCTCCATTCTCTCGACTTCTATTACTTTCTCGATCATATATAAGTTTCGGCTCACCCGTTCCGCGGTCCGGAACGGGCGGTCACTCCTCTCTGTTTGGCTTTCTCTGATTGTATCATATTCCCCGTTTTTCTGGCTACAGGATTTCCGCATCTTCCCGGGACAGCGCAATCAGGCGTCTGAAGTTCAGACGCCTGACAACTCATACTCCCGCGAATCGGAAGGCGATCCCGACCACGGCCGAAAACAGTATAAAGAACACCGGATGAATGTCCTTGATCTTAGGAGCATAGTTCGTCACCGCGAAAAGAAGAATCGCCAGCACGATGCTCTTCCACAGAAACAGGTCCGACAGGTTTCCCGTCTGCTCGAACAGGTCCACATTCAGCAGTGCGATCTTGACCACCAGAACACCGGCAGCCGCAATCAGCGCCACGGAGCAGGCCCGCAGCCCGTAGAAGGCGGCATCCACGTACTGGTTCTGCCGGAACTGCTGCAGCACCCGGTAGATGATCAGGATGATAATGACCGACGGCATGATCAGGCCGATGGTCGAGACCAGCGATCCGACGATCCCGGCGGTGGTATAGCCCACATAGGTCGCCATATTGACACCCACCGGTCCCGGTGTGGATTCGCTGACGGCGATCATGTCGGCCAGCTGTGCGTGGGTAAACCAGCCGGTCTTTTCGGACATGGAGTAAAGGAACGGGATGGTGGCCATTCCCCCGCCCACGGCGAACAGTCCGGTCTTGAAAAATTCCCAGAATAAACGTAGCAAGATCATTTTCCCCGCGCTCCTATCCTCGTGAATACGATCCCGCAGGCCGCGGAAAGGATCACGAACACCACCGGTGAGATATCGAAAAAGACCGACAGGATGAAAACCGCCAGAAACAGGACCAGGGTCACTTTGTCCGTCACAGCCTTTTTCCACAGCTTGATCACCGCATTGAGGACAAGAACACAGACGCAGACGCGGATGCCCGCAAAGGCATTCTGCACCGCCGGGATCTCGGCGAACATCGTCAGAACACTGGCGATGAGAACGATGATGACGAAGGAGGGAAAGACCACTCCCAACGTCGCCACGATCCCTCCGGGGATGCCGGAGATCTTGCGTCCGATAAACGTTGCGGTATTGACGGCGATAACGCCGGGGGTACACTGCCCCACCGCATAATAATCCATGATCTCTTCTTCCGTTGCCCAGTGCTTGTTGTCAATGACTTCCCTCTGGAGCAGCGGCAACATGGCGTAACCTCCGCCAAAGGTCATAACGCCGACCTTGGCGAAGGTTATGAATAATTCCCATAATTTTTTGCTCATATCTCGCTTCTTCTTAACAGATCGTTATTTGCTCAGAGTCTGCGCAAAAGCTTCGTACTTTGCGACTTTTGCCGCGGCTTCCTCGGAAGACTCGCCGCTGGTCAGGATGTAGACCTTGATCTTCGGCTCGGTGCCGGAAGGTCTTACGATGAAGCTGGTATTGTCCGCCAGCTCGTAGTAAAGGACGTTGGAACCCTTGATGGCGGTGGAACCCACCTTTCCGAGGTTTGCCACAGAAATGCTGCCGTCTTGATAATCCCGGACCTGCTCGACTTCCGTACCGTCGATCTCCTTGAGCGGTTCACTGCGGAGAGTAGCCATCAGTGTCTTCATCTTTTCAAGGCCGTCCAGACCCGGCATGACAAGGTTGAGGGTCTTCTCGGCAAAGTATCCGTACTTTTCATACAGGGCCTGCATGGCGTCGGCCAACGTCATTCCCTGGTCGTAATAATATGCGGCCATCTCGGCGACCATCATGGAGGCGGTCACCGCGTCCTTATCGCGGACGTAGTCGCCCATCATATATCCGTAGCTCTCTTCATAGGCGAAGATGTAGTTGTAGCTGTGCTCGGCTTCCCACTCGGCAATGCGTTCGGCCATGAACTTGAATCCGGTGAAGGTGTCTTCCATGTGGATTCCGTTCTTGCGGCAGACTTCCTTGGCCATCTCGGTGGTGACGATGCTCTTGAGTGCACCGGGATTTTCCGGCATGGTACCGCATTTGTTCTTGGCACTGATGATGTAGTCCAGCAGAAGAACGCCCATCTGGTTTCCGGTGATGGTCTTGTACTCCTCGCCGTTTCTCACCATACATCCGATGCGGTCGGAATCGGGGTCGGTGCCGATGATCAGGTCGCTGCCGACTTTCTTGGCCAGATCCACTGCCAGATAGAATCCTTCCGGATTCTCCGGATTCGGGCTCTCCACCGTCGGGAAATTGCCGTCGATGACCATTTGCTCTTCCACCGGATAGAGATGCTTGATCCCCAGTCTCTTCAGAGCTTCCGGTACGAGCTTGTATCCGCAGCCGTGGAACGGCGTATAGACGATCTTGAAGTCGTCGGCCACTTTCTCGACGATCTCCTTGTCGATGGCCTGGCTCATCACCTTCTCGAGGAACGCTTCGTCGATCTCGTCATCCAGTACGATGATCTTGCCCTCGGCAACAGCTTCATCGTAGTCGCAGCTTTTAAAGCCGGTGAAGATATCGATCTCCTCCATCTGCTTTGCGATGGCTTCCGCATGCTGCGGAGGCAGCTGTGCGCCGTCGGACCAGTATACTTTATAACCGTTATATTCCTTGGGGTTGTGGCTGGCGGTCACGTTGATGCCGGCCGTCGCTCCGT
>Ga0181612_116382_pt1 | contig 29650 bp, 7 predicted proteins | sample HoacroProtozoa21_FD_119630 | JGI IMG/M metagenome (GOLD analysis project Ga0181612, IMG submission 119630) | Hoatzin crop microbial communities from Cojedes, Venezuel. Combined Assembly of Gp0051906, Gp0051904, Gp0051908 | reverse complement strand
GCCCAGCTCCCTCAGCCTTTCCTCAGGAGAGATGCTCCAGTCCCCTCACCATCCTTGTAGCCCTCCGCTGGACTCTCTCCAGTAGCTCCTCATCTTTCTTGAACTGGGGAGCCCAGAACTGGACACAGTACTCCAGATGGGGCCTCACCAGGGCAGTGTAGAGGGGAAGGAGAACCTCCCTCAACCTGCTGGCCACACTCTTCTTAATGCACCCCAGGATCACATTGGCCTTCTTGGCAAGCAGGGCACACTGCTGGCTCATGGTCAACCTGTCGCCCACCAGGATGGTAACGTATGTCCAATATTTAAATTTTCCATTATCCTGTGTTTGTCAGAATTGATTAGCATGGATGTTGATTAACACCTACATAACACCTACATAACACTCAAAAAGGCGTACCTCCATAAAAGGTGCATGTACAATGTGTACTGTCTAAAGACTTGTGATTATGCCAGAAAACGGAATTTCATCAGAATATTAAAAAGAAAGAATAATAATCAATAATCACTATTTCCTTGACAAAATTTTAATTCACTGTTCTTGGTTATTTTGCTGCAAGTGTGGTTCAAATAAATATGCATATAGAAGTCAGTCCTTTAAAAACAAATTCTTCTTTTCACTTTTCAATTAAAACAAAGAATTAATATTTTATTTTAAACGTCCGGTTTTGTTCTTCCACAAACTACTAAGTAAAAAGTCAGAAATCCCATCACTTTGAAAAATTTTAGCAAAAATTGAGCTGGATGGAAATGCTGAAGCAAAGCCTAACTGACTTTGGTCTATGTTGGTTCTATCTGTACATATATCTAGGATTATCACAAAACTAAATATGTTTAAGGCAGCTTTGGCTTCATAAGATCAGTTTTATTTGGAGCTGCTTGGTATTGATCCTGCAGCAACAAGTGTTTTAAATGTTTGTCATTTGAGGAGTATATACGTCCATGGTCATACTTGATCATAAACACAGCAGTTAGATACAGAAAGAAAACCTTTCTTCTCAGCAAAGGGAGTATAGAAAATGAAATAGAAAACTACCATAATTTTTTAAGAAAAGAAATAATAGAAATAAATGCCAATTTTCATTAACTAAATCTAGTTATACTTGACAATGAGTCAAATGTATGTAAAATTCTATAAAACGATGTAAATTGTAAGTAAAAATGATAGCATTCACTGACTAATGAGCTTTACTCTCAAATCTGCAGAGCTGTTGGAAGAAGAGGTATTTTAGAGCAAACAAGAGTCCACCATATGGTGCAAGGAAAGAAGCATAATAATTAACCCTTAACAAGGGAAGCACTGCGTGCTATCAGTTTATGAATTCTCTTCACATTAGCTAGATCTCAAACGCCAGCATAGTTTTAAACAAAGAGAAATCTGGAAATTCCCCAGCAGTGCTCCTAAGGAGCACCGTGGCTCCAGCACCTCTCTGTGGATCAATGTCTCCCTTTCTCCTTCCAGGCTTTGCAGCTGGGGTGAAAGGTCTGGATTTTTATGTCTGCCAAAACTTCCGTGCAAATGCTTTGTTTTGACTCCGTAGCATAGACAGGTGGAAAAGAGGAGCACAATAAAGAAAGGGAATGCTTAATCAGCCTTTTGAGCATGCTACAGCAGTTCAGTAGTCGGACTGCCTCCATGTGCAAACAGTGGGGGCAGGAATAGAAGCCCCAGATCCCAGGCTGCCCAGTGGGCCACGCTCCTGTTTCTTCTGGTAATAAACTTACTGAAGGTGTGTGTGCTCCTAGGCCAGAATACAGTTATTTGCATAGCACCTCGGAGAGGATTAAACAATTGTTCATACCTATTGTTTTTACAATACAAATGCATTATGACATCCTCACTTTACTCAGACTCTTCAAATAAGATAAATTTTCAAGATTTCTCTGAGCTTCCAATATTACAAGCAAGACTCTAAGAGAAGGAAATAGATATGGGTCAAGATATCAAAATTAAAATACCTGCAGTAACATTAAATGTGTAAACTTTATTAAGTTTTGCATGTAACGTCCAGATTATTAGCTCAAATGAAATGTCATGCTGGTCAACTCTAGCAAACACTGTACAATTACTTCTATGGAAAGATACACATAGTTTCTAACTAGTTTTCTGGTGTCTACTGTCAGGGATAAGTTTTCTGGAAAGCAGGTTTATGCACTTTGACAGATGGAAAGGAGAACACTGTTTTTAAAGAGAATGAAGATTCTTTGTATTCATATGAAAATATTAAAAATGATTTTGTAGCTCTTAAATTTCAGCAATTTTCCTTATGAAAGTTGAAGAGGATTTTTTTGAAGGGTAGGATCTCATTTCAGATAGCATAAATGGACTAATTGAGTTAAAAGTTTTCTAAAGATATTGTTTTAAAAGAGAGACATGAAAACAGGATTGAAGTAACAAAGAAAGTTGAAGGGGTGCAAGTATACAATATATTCTTTATCTTCCATGAAATGGTCATTATTTTGAAGCCTTTGAGGCTTAATCACTAATGAGTGATGTGCCATATGATAACTAAAAGCTCCATCTCAGGATCTACCCACGCCAAACCTTTATTGCTCCTGAAAACGACAGCCTATTTCTCGATAGCTCACTGAATTTAACTCACATGCACTCTTCATCACCTGCTCTGGCAAATGCGAGAGGTTTGAATAAACCCAAAGAAATATCCAAGCACTGCCCTTTATTAGCAGGAAGCTTTAGAAAGAAAAATATGACTCCATTACCCCTTTGAACTAAGTCAAAATTAATCCACTTTGTTTTGAAGCTGAGCAGAAAAAACATATGGGGGGAAAAGAAGGAGAAAGAGGAAGGGGAAAGGGGCAAGGGAAGAGGAGGAAGAGAGATGAGAGAGAAAGAGGTGGAATCAGCAAAGCTAGTAGCTGGGAAAAATGCTGGTCTGCAGATTAATCTAGCCCAATCTGCAATAAATTCAGGATGTGATCTGCTGCAGCCTCAACAATGAAATCAGTTTGAATGTTACTTTATAAATCATTCAGTCATTCTTTAACAAGATGAACGTCTGGCAAGATTCTTTCCCTCCCTGCCTCCTGGAAGAGATTACATTTTGAAAAGCTTTAATTTCTGAAAGGCTTCAATATGCTAAAGTATGGGCTCCTCCAAAAAGCAGCTTTAGCTCTGTATTTCAGCAAATGAATTCAGAGTGAATACACAAAAAGAAACATGATTTACACTCACTGTCTCTCCCAGATTACTGTGGGCAAAAAATAAATGGGCAAATAAATAAATAAACTCCAAGCCACCCTTTTTCTACAGAAACCTTGTTACTATGCTGATATGCTAATTCTGATACAAACCATCTCAGAGATTTTTGGTTGAATCAGTGCTCTACTACTCATGCTACCAGGAATGAGTGATACTTTGTAGCCAAATTCACCCTTGTACAACTGTGGGTTATACGAGATTTGATTCTGAGCTGCTGTAAACCAATCATTTACCTGAAATGAGTCACAAAGCCTGAGAAAGGGTTTTCAGTTTTTGATTTTTTTCTTTGTTGCCATTTTCTTCCTGAACGATAGCACTGATAAAAAATAAATCATATATTTAGAAGTTATCCTATTCTAAACAAATATTTTCATTTTCTGATACTGCAATCGTTTAATCTGATGCAATAGGTAGGAGAGGTAAACATATTTTTAACCAGCCCATCTGTCAATGAATACCTTGACAAGCTTCAGTTCTGTAAATTCTGAAAGCCTGTGCTTAAACGTTCAGCCAATTAAAGTCAATATGAGATGCAAGAATATGCTGACTTCCATTTACCTGTTTTGTTAAAAGGGATATTTTGTGGGATCAAGTCCAAACTAAATAACCCCCCTACAGCCAACTGCCTGCTTTAAATTTGTTCCACTATATTCCCATACTCTCACTACATTTAAGATAAACAAACACAAAGCAGATATATTTGTCCTTGCTATTTGAATACTTTGCAGAAAAAAATATTTCAAACTATATTTTAACAGTGTGTACTAAATATTAGGCAAACTGTGCTCAGGCAAATTCACAGTTAAGTTACTCTGGGTTTATACACAGATGCCAGAGCACTTGGTGGAAAGATCTCTGCCTGGCATTTCTGGGCTCTGCTGCATTCTTCCTTTCAGAGTCCATTTCTTGCAGTTTGCTTCATGTCTCATCAGTCTCATACACGCTGCAGAGGGAACAGTATGGAGGGAATCCATCTAGAAATGAATACACCTCTTGCCACATAAACTTCAAGGTGAATTTTCATGTGGTTCGTCCTCCCTTGGCTCTCCCTTTCAAGCCACGGGCTTTGGAAGGAAGAAGAGTGGAGTCTTGGATGCATTTTCACATACACGTTCTTGGGGAGAAAGGATTAGGCCAAACCAGAAATCCTACAAAGACAACTATTAACTTTTCATTAAATAGTTTCACATTTGTAAATCCTACCTAAGAAATGAGAGATTCTGTGTAATTTCCTATATAATCTGGGCATACTACTCTTCTTTTTGCAAGGTCTGTTGTGCAGACAAAGACCATCAATTCTACAAGAATCCTACATACTATCAAGGATTCATAGATAAGACACATATTTATCCATTTCAGGTATTAATATCTGTCTGTATGAGGTCCCAGATGCTTCAAATAATATTTATCAGATTAGTGGACTGTTCCTGCTCTCACAGTCAGCTTTTTAAATATTTTGAAAACTTCACCTCTTCGTGTTCTCAAGGTGTCTTGATATATTTAAGACACAAAACCATCATCAAAAAAAAACAAAACCCCAAACTGGTCTTAAACCACTAAAGCTGAAAAATAGTTGTCCTGGTTTAAATCTAATCTATTTTGAGTGCTTTTAACTGAAGTTACACTAATAAAGCTTCTTTTATAATAGTCACAAAGGCATGTATACAGATATATAAATGCTTATCAACATAAGTATTAGTTATAAGAACAAATTCATGCCATGAAAATCTTAAGGGTTAGTCTTGTATCTTAAGAATACCTTTGGGATTCCTAGATTTACATTCCACATTGTGTGATCAAATTAATTCTCTTCTTCATTTCCTTTTCCTCGACTATGTAGTTATTTTAGATATGAACTTGCATCAAGAACAATACTTTAAATATGGTTTGAAAATATCCTTAAAGAAAATACAGAATGTGTTGTCTAAGTTCCCACAACAAACTCCCAGAAGATATAACTTGTAATTTTGAGGGTTTTAGCTTTTTTTAAAGCTCTAATCAAACCTGCAGGGGCTGACTTCTGTGCCACGCTGTGGTCAACACATTCCAGCAGCATGACATGCTCTGTGTCTGACAAGATATGCAACAAAGTCCTGATATCATAATAAGGCCCAATGGTTGTTACTGTCAGCAATGTTTTGAAATTAATTCAATAGTCAAAATGTTGTACACAGCTAGTTTTATTAAAACAACACTACGTATTTTTATCATGTGAAACTACCCTTCCAGAGACATCACCTTACGAGTTTTTATTCTGCATAACCCAAAGAAACCGGAAGTCATGACTGACATTCAGACTCAGAACGGAATAAGTACAGACACGAGAACGTTCCTGAACTAGCAGCCTATCATTTTATTAATTCAGTATACACGGCATGTAAGAAGACCCTGTCTAGAGATAACAGGGCTACCACCCCTGAGAACTGCATGGCTGAGTTTATTTAAAGATTCAGGCCAATCTTTAAATTCTCTCATCTTTCTTCTTGAGGAGAATAGAAGATATTCAAGCAGGAATTCAGTTGTCAAAATCCTTTGTTCTGTGCTTCTCACAGGAAAAAGCCCAACTGCTAAAATACCAGGTGTCCTCTCGCAAGATGAGTCTTCATTTGTTTGCACACAGCAGACATGAGTCACAAGCTGAACTAACTAAACACTTACACAGACCTGGTTACTCGCTTCTAACTAAGTGTTCTTCACCTCTCCTCCTCAATGTCCCTAGAACAGTATGAGGAATGAAATAAAAATTTGCTAAACTTCTCTTGACTCTGACTATCGTCTCCTCCTTAGACTCAGGAAACCGGGATTAGTCATAGCTGCAACACCACAAACAAGGTTTCTGCATTACAAGAAATATGAATGGGACAAAGAAGAGCCACAGAGGCATTTAAAAAGTTCAGATTTTTGAACAGAGAAAGCGACACCCATATGTCAGCTCTCTGTGGCATTCCATGAAACGCATAATTCCTTTGCAGCAGAAAGTGCATGTTGCTTGTCTTCCTCCAATTTCTTCTACAAATGAAGACTACTCAGCCTCCCTTCTCATAATGCAGGTTCAGATACTATACCAAAACCAAAATCGTTAAAAATTTCTGCACTATTAGTTCAAAAAGCTGCACACAATGCAAACATTTGAAGAAGCAATCATGTTGTTCCATCCCTTAAATTGCTACATTTGTATAAGAACGATGGATGGCTGCATATCAGAAAACACTTCCTTATTACGACTGGAGCCCTCTGATATTCGAGCATTATGTTCTCAGAATATTGTTGGGAATAAAGTTATTTTGCTATGATGGTCAATAAAAATTATATATGGAGTAAATAAAATTTAAATGAAGAAAAGAACCAGACAGCACAGAAAAAGACTACTAAATAAACTACTCTGATGCTGGGAAGGGGAAAAAAACCCAAGGAACATTTAAGATCCTCCTTATAAAATTACAGATACATGGAGTTTATTTTAGTTTGGGGTTAGAGGAAATAATAGAATTCTTCAACAGAGGTGTTTCTTAAACTTGTCTTTTCTATTATGTCATATCAAATGTAAATTGATGCTGTTATTCGAACTTTAAATCTATGTGAAAGTGGCTCTTGAGGCATATGTTCAATCTTCTCTCTCTGAATCTATTTCCCTTGGTAAGATCTGGTTTCCTCTGCCAGCTAAGGACCATCCATTCTGCTCAGATTCCCTTCTTTATTCTCTTGCAAACTATCTGGTACAAAGATTTATTTGACATTCATTCCAGGCTTTAATTTATTTCTCGTTATTATTATTATTAATTTATTTTTGCCTTTCTTTAGTCATCTTCTATCTTAAACTGACAAGCACTCTCTCTGTTCTAAAACTAAACAGGAATAAAGGAAAAGAAAAATAAAACAAAAACAAAAAACAAGGACGCTCATGTCAAATACTCTTTCTCCATCTCTGGAATGGAACCTGCCTGCCATTTTGGAAGTAGCGAGTATTTCAGCTGGAGAACTTAGACTGAGGAGTAGCTGAGATCATACCTCAGAGCCCCAGAACAGTTGCAAAACTTGTATACTCAGCTAACGTCAACACAGGCAGAAGAAGACAACTGCAATTACGGTTGCTTATGGGAAAAAGCTCAAGTGTAAGGGATGTAACAGTGCATCAAAAAAAAAAAAAAAGTCAAAAACTGGATATGTAAGTTAGATTTCTTATAGAGGCTGGAACTCCTGAGAAGCTGAAATGGCTGCTTAAAAGATGTTGAGCCAGATACTGCTTCAAAACAACCAAAACTGTATTATCTCCTGAATGCTGCTGACACAAGACTTTAATACAACAGGACTTTGAGTTTCTCCACTCTCTCTTTTATTTCTTGATAAACCACCCCTTAGAAAAGGAGTTGTTGAAAAAGAAGCCTCAGAAGCTTCTATTGCAATCATATAATTCCTGTGGAGTGAGCATTTTATATTCTTTTTGACAGAAGGCACAAATTTGCCTTTCTTGCCAACATATTCATATAGGCTGACCAATAATATGCCTACCAATCATTGGTTAGTTCTTCATCATAAACTATTTCCTTTGAAACGCTGTACATCTGAATTAAAAATAGATTTATTTTACTCTACTTTTTTTATGTCCTCTAAAATCCAGGAAATATTGATGTTTTTGATCTCAATGGATAAACATTTTAAGAAATGCCACTTCCATTGAGAGTCAAGCTTGATTTACATATTCTGATTTGGGAAGTTCTCAACTTCTAATTGAATAGACTAAAGATATGGAGATATGTCTGTTTGCCTGACACACTTCCTAGATACTTTCTGTCCTGCCTCTACTTGGTAATATGTTTTATAATTTTTGGAATTTCTCTGAGTCAGTAAATAAACCCTGACAAATCATTGCACTTCCATGACTGGAAAGAGATCTCTGGGTCACAAAACTTAATGCTCTGTCAACTACATTGTAGATAACATTATGTGGTCAGGATATAAAGATGCAAAGTAACAGGGGGTTTGTTGCTTTATTGACTGAAAGATTGTTCTAGAATGAGACACATTATTAACTTATGAGCATTTTCTATCTGCCTTTCTCATGTTAATAAGCTAGGTATTTTAATTTCTCCTCACTTACGTAAGGCAAAATGCATATATCTAACATCCCTAAAATATTTAGGGAGGAGTCACTAAACAATCTTTCAGGTAGGAAAGAGAGAAATTTGAGTGGCAGTGAACTGTTGTCTGGGAAGCCTGACACTAAAAGTGCTGTGGTGAAGGGGTAGAAGGTAGAAGTGGCAACGGGAGGGGAAGGACATGAAGGAAGCAGTATAATGCAAAATCTGAACTACAGTTCCTTTACGAGACCCAGACCTCTGTGGTATGGGACATAGCCCAAATAGAAATATTCTTACAAAGCTGATTTCTGGACAACGCACTCACAGACATAGTTCTGCTGAAGGTAGTTTTAAAGTAACTCATCCCAAAGAAGTGAATGCAGTTTCACTGCTTTTCTCTTCTTACTGCCTTGGGTTACTGCAACATAGGCTTTTGCAACGGTGCAGAGAGGTAGAATATACACTGGCAAATTACAATTCCCTTTCTGCAGAGCATGCCAGCGGCAGAGCTGAAGTGGCCAGGATGCTCCTGAAGTCTGTTCATGCTCTGAGCGTTCCCCTTGGAGAATCTGCCCTATGAGTAGAACAAACATCTGCCAACATCAGTGAAGTGATAGAGGGGATAATGCTGCTTTGTCTGTGCACGTAACTTTTTCCTTTCTGATTTTGGCCTGGTCTTGGCTGCCAGGTGGTTCTTGATCCATTATTTGAAGGATAAAATAGATAGACTATTCAGAGCAAGTGAGAAAAAAGACAGAGAATAAAATTAAGAAATGAAAATAGGAATAGAAATGAAGGGATTTTTGCTGAAAGAAAATGTATGGCATTTCCAGGTGTCTACCCAAAATATGAATCATATATCTGCCAGATTCCCTTCCGATTTCTAACAGTTTAGGTGAATGTAGTCTCTGTGTGTAGCTTAGGCAGGCAATGCCATAAGAAAAATTAATTAGCCACAAAATTCACATTAAATAAACAGTATGGCTAAATTATTGAGGAACAAAACTTAAAGAGTTAAGATTTTTGGATTCTTTTCTACACTCTGTCAATGATTTCCTTTCAAATCTTCAGTAACACTTGGTATCTCTCCATCAGAAATTTCTACTGCAACACTGGATAATAATTCTTACCCTTACTTATGATGTATACGATGATGAGAAAATAATCAGTACATCATGTTTTCCTAGGGATTTTCCTAAACTTGAGACATGAACCCTACAAGCCATATCTCTGTGAAAACATAATGTAATTATTGCATTAAACAAAAAGGTCATTCACTGACCCAACTTTCTCTATTTAATAAGAACATTTCTGCAACAAGACCATTACTGCTGTTTGTATTTAGCAAGAGTGTGCGAAGCAGTGAGATTGTCCTGGCCTCTATACACTCACCAGCAACTTTTCTTCTTTCAGAGATGACAACCATGAAAAACACTTGCTTTGTAATAAAGACATCCTTCTGATTTATTTATTATTATTATTGCTATTATTTAGCATTTGAAAAAGCTATGTAGGTTCTATCACAAGTAGTAGATAATACATAAATCTGAAAGCTTGAGATTTATGAAATTCATTATATTTTAACAGACTGATTTTCTAATTGCAGCAGCAATAGATAGGAGCAGCTGGTTCCAGAACCTGCAAATGAATGAATCCATCAAGCCACGATTGGTAGGTGGTGAAAAGGCTGTTTACTATTATAAAAATCTTTCTTTATCAAAACGTAGCAAATTATGCTAACCAGGGTGCAGAATCAGCTTCCCTCAATTTTGTCCCAACTTACTCAAACAGCCATTAACTTTTAGTTTTATGTAGATGGATATGTTTTACATTACAACTGAGTGTGCTGACATGTACAACAGCAAGAGATACTGTGTTTGAAATTCAGTCCAATAAAATTACTATGAGAAAATTCACATTCTGTAGTTTAAAGTGAATGACTATGACCAGGAATGAAGAAACAAGACATAGAAACACCAGCTTAAAATATCTTTAACATTACTCATTCTTTTTGTACAGCAAAAATAAATGCAGCAAAGACTTTCTATTTTTATGTTATTGATGTCTATTTCTTCTTCACAATATACAAAGGGAGGTAAACAAATTGTTTTGATTTGGCAAACAGAAAGAAGTGATGAAGAATAAAAAAAACCATGATAAACAAAATGATAATATGAAAGATCAAATTTACTAAAACTATCTGTGACTTGGTCTTCACAAAACACAAGCAGACACTGTAAGTTAACCACAGTCTTGCCTTTATAAGCAAGTCAAAATGTGAGGGCAGTCGTACACAGTAACTCTAATTTGCTCTTGCCTCTATCTTCTGCATTCAAAAGAAGTACACGCAAACTCTGGTTGCTTTGCAGAAAGCGAAGGACATGGAGACAACAGTGTCTCGAGGTTCAGGTAACAGGAGAAAAATGAGCAGTCTCTATTTTATTGGCAACATCTTCAGATATGTATTAGGACTTTTCATGAGCAGACTGGTTTACCTTAACCAGTGACTTTCACTTTTCTTTTCCAGGTATACCCCATTGTTGTATCATTAATGTCCCCATTGCAATGCTAAGTCAGGTATAGCAGTATACATTTCTAAAAGTAAAAGAAATTGCTATGTCTACACCAGGACTACAACATCCCTTGCAATAATATTTTTTACATAAAGCATTTTCTTCCTCAGAACACATTCATATTAATTTATTTATGCATTGCTATATTAAAATTTAATTATTAGCTCCTAATCATAATGAACAGATTATGCAAGAACTTTTATTGGTTCCCTGTTTATAACAGTTACACCTTTCGCCGCTCTAGTCTGTTTTTCTTACTAGCAGTCCAACATTTCTACCTATTTATATAATCCAGGTGAAATATGACCATATACCTAATTCCTAGTTCTCTGTTATGTACTGTTTTGGAATAAACTTCTGGTTTTGATACCTTATGGAAAAGGCTAAATGCTGCTGACATATTGTATATAAACACTCTCATGAAGAAATATATGGTCTTGAATGTCAGATATATATTTTCTTATCAATTTATACTTTAATATTCACCACTAGTTGTTACTGCAAACTTCATCTGGATTTAGTGCAAAGTCCACTGCTAAATTTCAGTTTTATATATGCCATGATCTGCCATGAAAATAAAACAGAGATGCAGTTGAGACTACAAAATTCCTTTTTTTCACACCTGCCCTTAAAAAATGCTGGTTTATTAAATGCTGGGTTTCATTAGAAATTAAGAGCAAGCGCGTTTTAATGTAGTGAAAGTGTATATAATATAGTCAAAGTATATATTAATTTTAGTGCAAATGTATGTAAGCTATCATTTTCCCCATTGTAAAAGAAGAAATTTTCATTATAATTAGATGTCATGTCATATAATTTTCATAATTAGATGCTACAACAGCTATATATTCTTGAAAAATCAATATAAGCCTCCAATTGAAAAATAATAGAAAGACATAAAGGGGGATATCCTTTCCAGTTATCAGATTTATCTATAAGGTACTAAACTGCACAAAAGCCAGTCTAAAAATATTTTATACCAAAGTTTGCATACTCATGGTAATGCTCATTACTTTGGAGTCAGTATGGTCCAACACAATGAGTAAAGCCTTGAGACAGCATTAAAAAGCTAAAAGGTGAGATAAGAATAAGCTTACTCGCTCATATGACCCCGAAAGGATGTGGGCATAGCTAGGGGATAATCCTATTTGTAAGGGGTTCCATGTGTCTCTGCACACCATATTACGGAAACTGTATTTTCCATCCCGTGGAATTAGCAAGAGTCAAACGTGTAACAAACCTGTTGCCTTATAAAACATCATGGCTGTTGATCAAACAAAGTACTATTGTTTTACAATCATTAAGCTTGCGTAATTGTAACTTCATTTTATGTTACTGCCCTGCCGTTGGGCGAGTGCATTGGAGTGAATGAGTGCATATGTGTTTTTAAAAGGGACATCATCAATTTGAATGTTTGACTAACTTTTCTCAGGTACAGTCTATGATTCAAACATCTTTAGATGCTGCTACACAATTATTTTATCATGCAACTTTCCAACAAAGAAGAAACACAGCACTTGAAATCTGTACAAGCTCCTATTTTTAAGAAGCCCAGTTCAGTGAAATATAGGATTGAGATGCCTTTCTGGCACTTTTGCATGTTTCCCAGGCTGGACTATGATGGAAATTGGAATGGGCCCCAGGAGATGACAGCTGAGGGGGGCTTTCTGTATTATAGCAGACTCCAAGGATGCCGTAAGGTAAGCAGAATTGCTCAGAGTTTGCACAATGCCACATGCTGTAATTTTGTTATTGAAGGCATCGTTACATTTTAGTACATTGTGCATCCACAACCCAATGGCAAAAAGGTGGCAAGCATCACTGGTCATCCAGTAAAGCAGTTTGGTTCCCTTTAGATTGTCATTTGTAATGCAGCCATTTTATATGCCCGGAGAGATACTTTCCTTTGCTACCTGTGCAATGACAACAAATGAAGGACTCTGCTTCAGAACATCACATGTCAAATATGAGGCAAAAGTTCTTCGCTGCCTACAGGGTAGAAATAGACGTGAATAAATCTCACTTCCTGTATGTTACCCCGTCTGTACAGGAGTGCCACAGGAACAGACATCTACCGTGCCAGCACTATTGAATGCTGTGCATTATGCAGATGAGAGAAACACACTCCATTTTTCATCAGTGTAAGATTCATCTACGGTATTTGGGAAAAAGTTGCACAGGAAGAACAACTGTATTGGGAAAAATAATAATACAGGAAGAAAAAAATAATTACGAAACACTTCATCCTTTCAAAAATCCAGTTCCAGAAATACTGTTGACATTAGTGGTCCAAATTCATACCTGATATAAAAGTATGCAATATTATTGACCTAAACAGAGTAATATCCTACTTTGTCAAAAGACTGCTGCGTGGCCTGGGCCAGAGAAAGAGTGCGCTGCTGTCGCTTGCTGATATTAAGATCGCCCTAAGGAGCTTTAAGTTTAAATCCTTGTTTGAAATTAATTGTTCAGTGATTGAATCTGTCGTCTTGCTTTAGACTCCCTGGCAGAGGGACTCTCCCCCACTGTTTGCACACTGCCAAGCACAATGGGACATCAAACCTCACTGTGCGCACTAGACACAACTGTAAAATCATTATCATCTACACATAGCAGTTCTGTTTCTTTGGTTCCTCACTATTATTCACATGCCCTCTCCTCTCTCAAACTTCCAGTTGAATGTTCTTATGTGAGAAACAAGAGACTACACTGGTAAATATGGACTATGCAAATCCTGAAATCTGCCAGCAAAGCATACATGATAATTAAACATCAGCAGATGCGTGTTATTTGCTAACTAGGCCTTAAACATCAATACATTCTGGGTTATGTTCTGCACTCCTCAGGCTATTTATTAAAGCATAGTAATGGCAAATGTTTACCTATTTTGACATATTTTTTAATTTTAGTTTTAAATTTTTAACTTCCTGCTGGACGAGAATTATTCTTATGATGCCAAAGTACTAAAAATTAAAGAAATTTACTCCTAGCTGATGTGATGAAGTACCATCTCAGCTTTCAGTCATTCCTGCTTTTTAGCATCTTTGAGCCTGACATCAGTTTTGGATGCAGCTAAATGCCAACTATCCCGATAAACATGTACACTACCAGCTGTGGCTCCATCTGCTCTACTAAACATTTTCACACCAAATCTGCCAGGGAAAAAAAATATTGTTTCTGGAGTTGGTTTGTAGCAACTGAAATATTAAAATCTTAACTCCAGGTGGCCCTTCGCTTTTCTATTCCTCTAATGAATATATTTAGAAGAAACAAAAGCATCTATTTATAGTCTGCCTCAAAGCCACAAAATCCAGTGGAAGGAATTCGGTACAAAACGAACAGATAAACAAAACTTAAATCCAGATCTGGTAAACCTCCACTTTGCCTCTTGCAGAGCCCCTGCAAATGCTTTTGTGACTGTGAGACCTGACTGATGTGCAGCGGCAGCTACAAACAGCTCCCGGTCCTACTGCCCCACCCTTGGGATGAACAGCACCTGCCCGCAGGCAGGCACGGCATGTAGGTTTGTCAGCCTGCTCCCAACGCCCTGAAGTTGCAAACCCAGAGTTGCAACTGGTACTTCAGTAAACTGGTATGACAGTTGAAGTGTTTCAGAGCCTTTTATGAAAACAAACGGTGCCTCTTCTTTTGTGAGCAGGGATACCTGGAGGAGCAGTGAAGCCAGCATCCTACCAGAATCTTAGACGTTCTACTAGTCTGAATTGACTTCCACGTGTGCAACACACTCTGAGGTGATTGCTGAGTACGTGCCTTTATATCAAATAGAGGTCTAGCTCACTACTGTTAATCTCTTCTTTTTGCTTTTGAACAGTCAGATCTTCTTGAGCAAAGAAATAAAACTCCTCAAGAAAAAAACAAAGCAACGTTGTGAAGATGGCTCTTGCTTAAACTGTCAAAATCATGTTAGAAAGTTCAGCGTGGCAATGACAGGGCCCTAGCACCAGTACTTGCCACTGTGCTAGGGCAATAACCCTAACATACCAAATCTGTACAAGGACCAAGGTTTGAATTGCACTAATCAAGTGCTTTTCACTTTCCACTTCCCTGCTGAGAACCCGACAGAAGGTGTGGGGCAGCCCCAGTTCTGTCACCATGAAAGCCTGAGCGGCTGTTTTGAAACAGGGATAGCACAATGGCTGAGCAGAATGATAAGACTAACCCTAGCCACAAGAATCTCAAGCATTTTTTGCTGCTATACCTGCTAGGGCCTGTAAATTACTCCTTCTAGAGAGTCCTCAAGTGCACATGCCAGAGTCCTGCGATAATCTTACAACTTCGTGAAGAACACTTTTAAAATAACGGATACAAGTCTATTTAACTTGAAAGACCTCTGCTGATTCAAGGCTGGCATTTGTTTTGTACAGTGTCATCTTAAAAGCAAAAACAGAACAGCTCCCCACCCCATTTAAGCAGTTGACCTTTAAGCAGTTGCAGTGACATAAGAAGTAAGAAAACAGTAAAATAATGGATGAATAGACTATACCCTTGTCTAAAATTCAAAGACATCCTAGTGGGACCTCAAGAGGGATGAAAAGGTATGATGCTTCTGTAACTTACGTTCATGAAAGCCCAGAGTAATTTTATTGAAGTGAATGGAGTAATGACAAAATTTTCATCCTAAAGAGACATCAGATCCATTTAGTTCCAAAGTACTCCTCGACAATTGAGTACATTTCTGTTTTAGAAAGTTAAATCACTTTTTGGATATTACATCTCCTTCTATTCTGTTATATATTTTCCTTATAAAAATGAAAGAAAATATCTTGTTACATCTAATAATTTCTTCTAATTAAAAAAATGTCACCCAGGAATTTGCTTTAAGTAGATGTGGCAAGCAATCAACAGTTTAGACTCCACATCAGAGACTTCTGAGTCTTTTTGATACAACTTTCTCATTATTTCATTCTGAGTTTATACTCACTACCAAAGTGTAGTATGTGGGAAACCCAGAAATTTTTTCCAACTGCTGAAATTAAATAGCACAAATTAAAACTGTCATGAGAAAGGTATCAAAATTCTGCATAAAGTTTTGTACATTTTATCCTTTCTGGTTCACTCAGCAATGGCTTGTCTATCTGCATGAATACAAATGTATCAGCAGAAAAGGAGTTTGGGCTAGAAAAATAAATTATATCATATTGAATAAATGTATCACCTAACAGTTCTTACTAATGAACACGTTCCAATCTAATACTTCGTGCTGTTGTATCTAACAAGTTAATACAATTAAACTGTGAAAAATAAACATCTGCTCTTCTTTCCCTTCACTTTGAGTCAGAAAACATTACAAAGAATCTCAGTAATAAATCAAATCGTGAAACATGAGTTCCAGAAATAAGCCAAATATTATGAAGTTATGTGCAGAGGCACATAAACTCAGTTTACTCTCTTCTGTATTTTGAAGTTCTCCAAAAGAAGTACTGTCAGAGAACAACAGAGTGGAGTATGTTATGTTAAATACATAAAATTATGGAGAATTTAAAAAATAAGATCAATATCCAGAACTGTAGATAAATAAATTGAGTTTTCTATTGTTCAGTAGCCGGTATCTCTGGCTACTGGCTAACAAGGAGTAATATTAAAAAAAAAAAAAATCATATGTCATAACAATTATTTCATTATTTTAGTATTTAGCTTCACTGTAGATATTGCATTGTTATCAACGTCTCTGATTTACAACAGAACAAATAGTCTAGCAGCTTCTTTAGAAGAAAATCTTATCAGCCATATAGCCCAGCAAGTTCTTTTAATAATGATTCCCCGTCTATATATTAATCTGTTATAATTTGGCATATATTCACTATAGTTCTGTGAGCTGTATTGGTTTACAAAGCTAGGGATCTTTACAAACACAGAAGCATATAAATAGAATATATACTTTTCATCCTTTCTCAATGAGTACAGGAAATAGAAACTGAACATCTACACTGGAAAGTGCCTTTTTGTTCCACTATGGCTGTTTCTGTATAACTGTATCAAGATAGAGGCAAATCCAAGAAATTTGCATCACACAGAGAAATAAGGCATTATCTCAATAATCATCAGATTCCTTGGGAATTAATTCATACACTTTGATGCAAACTGCACTGCTGTATGCTCTCTCCTACAGATAAGCCTTATATTTACTATGGAGAAATCTGGACAACTTCCCACAGCGAAGCTATGAAGCACTGGGGCTTGGATAGACTTTTAGATATCTGGGCCCGGGCCAAAGAGTCTTGCAGATAAGAGTGGAGACTGCAGTTAAGCTCAATTCTCTGAAAAGCCAGTGTAAGACAGTCTCATGTGCTCATGGTAGTATGAGTTGCTGCAGTTAAGAGCTTTATGCTCAGATATACTCTGTTGCTATCTTCCATGGGAGAAGAAGTAAATGTACGAATAACTGCAACCAGTCCAGCATCCAGCCGGATGACGTAGACTTTCGTACCCAAAGAGGAAAGATGGATAGTTGTATTTATCAGATGTCACTCTGTGGCAGCTTTAGTGTTGACATTGAATACTCTTAAATTATTGAACGCGCTGATCAAAAACCAGTGTATAACTTTCACTAGAAGCTACTATACCAGGCCTGGAAACTCACTGTCATCATTTTCTTCTTGCTAGTACCACCTCTGCTTCATTTGCGTTTAGTTTCTACCAACTATTCTTCATCTCTCTGCTGTTTTCTTGCAATCAGTTGCCACTACAGTGAAACTGGAAAGGTTACAGGACTCAGAGTAGAAAAACAAATGTATATGATCTGCACATTTCTTGAGCATACCATCTGACCTGTTCACGCAGCAGCTGAGTATAGATGCCAAAAAGACCTAGCAATAAACCTGATTCTTGAAGGACACCAGAATGAAGAACAGAAAGGCAGTCTGCCCTGACTGCTTGTTGGCTGTGTTTGTCTGGGAAGAATGCCAACCATTTTAGTGTATTACTTTGGAGCCTGCTGCCTCTCTCAAGTAAGAAAGTACTGTCTCATGATCAACTGTGTTAAATGATTCAGATATGTCTAAAGTGATGAGAATAGATGTCTGTCCTCTCTCCACTGACAGGAGCATATTACCTATTACATATGTTACTAAGGCCATTTCATGTCCTGGTTCAAATTCAGATTGTGCTGGATTTAGAATTTTATCTTTATTTAGTTAATGCAGTTGGACTTTGGCTAGCTTCTCTCTGACCCTGTAAAGAGTATCACAATTATTCTGTGTCTGTGTGTGGGGACAGAAAAAGAAAGATGGTTACAGTTAGCTCTAGGGTGAAATGTGGAAACTGTTACAGAGCACATGGAAATGCTACACAAAGGTTTAGGACAGGAAATGAACAGCTAATCCAGCGGAAGCTATAGGGGGAATGACAGGGACGTGACACATAATTACTCAAACTGGAATTTGCTCAGCACACTGAGGTCAACACTTCTCCTCCTGCATATTGTGCCAAGGCTACAACTGACAGGACTTCAGGTATTTTATTTCATTTGAAAAGCAACAAATCCAACTGCATAATTCTTTTTCCCACAAGGGCCAATGAGTTTGGTATAATACAGTGAGAAAGAACTGTCTTCTGAATCATCCTTAGCACGTCTTTCAACATCTGAATTCTCACTGCAGGTATCCCATTCAAGAAATAATACTCCCCAGTATAACCCTATACATTGTGACAGATGGAGAGAAACGGTTTAAAGGACAGTGACCATGAGTTAAATCTTCATATAATTCAACCTTGACAACTAACTAACAAACTAAATTACAATACACAGTGAACAAAACACTGCAGAATATTTCCTGGATGTTTTCTATGTTGTTACTTTAAGGTTAAACAAGAGTGGTAATTAGACGAACAAAGGTTATTAAAACCCATATAAATGTACACACTCACAAATAAAAAAGAATCAATTTTATGATGTTCAAAAGCTGTATAAAAACTACTATGTCTTTGTGGAATTTTGCTGATCTTTCAAGAATGACACATCAATCTGTTAAAGGAAGAAAAATGGATTGAAAACCCACAAAGTTTTAAAAAGCAATTCCTTACAGAGCTCTACTTTTTTGATAAATTAACTATTATCAGCAATGAAGAAATCCATTTTCTTTTCTATCTAAGCTTCAAATAATGATATATAATAAAAAAAAGACGTACGTAAGCAATTCATACCAGTGCCCAAATTTTTCAGGAATAACCTCTACTTTTCAGTTCATTTGTTTTTGTAACACATCATGATTTTCAGAGATGCTAATTGCCTACAAGTCCAGCGGCACTTCAATTATGCAGTAAATACTCCTGCCAAGGAACCTGGAAGGTGTCTGCTTTATTGTGTCCCTGAATCCTGACTGATCAACTCAGTGCAAGATGAACTTGTGTCCTATCGCCACATCTCCCTTCCTGAGCCTTTGAAAGCAACAGTTCCCCACAGTAATCACTGCTGAAAATCAGGCCACGGTCATTAGTCAGTGGGCATCCAGCACCTGAAGCATTCAGAGAAACCACACTTTCAGACCTTGGTCATATTTCTACATAATCAGGCAATTATGTCATTACTTATAATCTGTAACTTTAAAGATGCTTCTCCTGGGGTTTCATGCCATGCAGCAAGTTAACGACCTGTTGCAAAGTACCCCCTTATAATGGGATTCAAAACTTCATTTTAGCACCTTGATTATGAATGACATATTTCTTGTTTCACCGCCCCTAAGGTGCTGAGTCATTAGCAGCACAACATATGAAAGCAGAAGCTTTTCGGATGTTAGATATGTAACATATACAAAACTAGGATAAACACAATCTTCCAAAGAGTCTTTTAAACTTTGACACTACATAAGACTATACTATTATTATCTGTAGCAGAAAAGCCTTTTAGCATCTAGTTTTTATGCAACACAAAGTAAGGCAAAACTTGTTTAAAACACATCATAAGATTCAGTTACTATAAAGGATAAAAAATTTGTCTTCTAGGTTTGAACCATTGATGGCATAATATAAATTTTTTTCAAAAAAAATCTGACTCAAATTCATTTAGCTGTAGTACCAATAGTTTGGAGTGCTCCTTTTACGGACTACAACATGATTTGTACTCCCACACCTTACAAAAAAAGTGTTTTGATTAAAAAATAGTGAGATCAGAATAGAGTCAAATGTATTTTTAGTATCAGTGATGCAGAATTTACAGATCCTAAAAGGTTAACAAATGCAACATTCATTTCAAAGTAAACAAACTGGGGATAAGTCTTTGCTTGCCTTCTAAATTTACACTATCCAATAAAAAAACACTCTATGCTTTATCAGTCTTGACATCAATATTAAAACAGCTATACAAACTGCCATGATTGTTTATACATCCCTTCCAGCCATTTTGATGGGAACAGTGTCCTCCTTGTTTCTTACTCTACATGCAGCTATTTCATCATCTCCAGTTCACATATCAATTACCAGAGTTCTGCAATCTCAACAAAGATTTTTCTTTTCTATGTCCAACCTCTCTTTAGCAATAAAAAATACTACCATCAAATTACAGGTGAAATGTTTCTGAGAAACCAGAGAACATAACAAAATATAAGGTATTTTCTTTATAAGGTAGGAGTGGAAAGGTACTTTGGGATCACTGTGTCCAGTAATCTGACATCTCAGGCAACCACATGATGTCATTCCTTCCAAAAGAATGAACAAGCTCTGTCTTAAAATCAGATTAAGTCTCCCATTCCTGCCATCAGAAGGCTGCTCCAGAATCTCACTGATCTGATGGCTAGAAAACTTCCAGTTACCAGCCTAAATATCTCCCATTACAAAATCAGCCATTTCTTTTCACATTAGTACTAGTCATCCCATTAAGTTGGCATTTCATTTGTGAGTTTTTCCTGACATTCCCTCCCAGTGTATTTCTGAATACTAGAGAAATATGCGACAGTAAGGAGTCTGTCGCTTTCTTGATGAATCTCTGCCAAGTGAAAGAAAGGCAACAGGAGAGGAAGAAAATTAGGCACTATACAAAAACATGACCCTGTGGCCTAAAAATTACCATATTCCTGGAGAAATGGAAGAAGCACAGTTAAACTCACCAGTTAAAGGAGGGAACTGAACCTGACTTTTTCATTTCACAGGTAAAAGAATAACACTGGAGCAGCATTTCTGACCCATAGCACTCCATCTTAACAGAAGGCTGAGCCTGTTCTTTTCTCAAAAAAAAATCGTGAATACTGGCACACTCACCTCTGGACAGGTTTTCTGGCTCTCAATCCCATATATACTCCTGTGCCAAATTAAAAGGCAGAAGGAAAGGAGCTGTGTTTTCAGCTAAGCAGGTCCAACAGCTTTTCTTCCAGCACTTTTCTCCTGAACTCTTCTCCTGATGCACCTGACTTTCTACAAGCAGAGGGTGAAATTTCATACTATTCTTGATCCCTTCTAATAATGGGGTAATAATAAAATCTTCCTGCTTTCTTTATGCTCAAAACCACAGTATCCCATCATTTCCTTTACAGGAGATCTGTGGAACCACAGTCGAGAATAAGGGGAAACTGTTCACTTGCTGTTTTAACACTGGTGTCTGGATTATGAATACAGGATCCAGCACTCAGCACCCAGGTCCTTTCAAGAACTTTGTATCTTTTCTTTTTCACCTCTATAATGGAGCTAATCAGTGCTTTTTAATGTATAATTAAACTACCTGTTTGAGGTTTCTCCAGGCTCACATGTGATCATGGTGCTGAAGAAATACATTGAGGGTCATCTTTGATGGAGTCCGTGTTGTACTCATACTGAAGACAATTTTATTCATATTGAAGTTTTATTTTCCAAGTGGCTACTCTTGGACTTTTCAGAAGCAAATAAATCTGTTAAAATCTAAAATATAAATAACTTCACACTTCTTAAAAAGAAACCAAACCTAATTTTTTTAAAACTAAATCTAAAGCATAAATGGTTTCATGCCTATTTTTAAAATTTATCTACAGTTCATTGTCATTAATCATACAGCCATTACCAAGCTTCTAGTTTTAAACTGTTTTTTATTTTTTTAACATACATTGAAGACAACAAAGCAATAACAGCAATACAGCACCTAATGCCACAAAAGTGAAGAATTCTCTTTCAACTCTTATAGGAGTCTGAGCCTCTTCTGTTTCATTTTTTATCGCAGTTAATCTCTGCAGATATTACACTATATTAAATTTGTACCACAGCCATATTTATCATGACCTTTTCTGTTATATGTATGTTCATGACAAAAACAAGCAAAAAAACCCCCATATCTAAATTCCCTAAGATGTTTCATGTGATGAGGACAAAAGAGCAGATTTTATTTAATTCACAACCAGGTGCCAAAATCTAACTACTTTCATATTTTGCATCACGAAATCTGTCTGGTAGTACTTCAAATTTATAAATTCCAGTAAAAAATTAAGTATTTTATCCACTGTAACACCTGTAGTCACCTTACTTACCACTTTTTTTTTGTTTTCTTCACACCCCTCTCCCAAAATGGATTTAACAATACAGTTAGCACTGGTCACCTAACTGGATCATTTCCTGAAAGGTTAAAATATAATTTAGAATGGTAATTTCAGGTGTTCCTACCATGAAATTGCATTTGAGACAACTCAATACAACAATTGATAAATATATACAATGTATCTGTAGCCAGATTTTCCAACGCTAGCCTGCATTTCAGTGCAATCTGTGGGCAACAGAAACTGTGAGCAGTTTTGCATCCAGACTTTATAAAGTACAATAATACAAACTGAATCCTAACTCAACATGGATACAAATTAAAAGTAAAATATTTAAACCCTCAGAGAATTCCCCTGGGAAAAATATTTAAAGGGTGTAATAAAAGACTCTGAGATTTTTAATATTTTGCATACGCACAAATAATAATTACCGATGTAGTAATTACTAATGATGTAGTCATTTTTGTATAGTTTGTAGTTAAACAGATTTTTCTTAAAAAATTCAAAACTGATGTCACCTATTCAATTCAAGGTTAAAAGAGTAATGCAAATTCATATAGGTCCCTGATGATCGAGGTAGGATTAACATATTTTCACCTTCTCTAATAGAGCTGCTTTGGTACAAAATACATTGTTCTGCATTGTCATGATGTATGGCTCATATTTAGAAATCTGACAGTTTAGGAGTGCATTATGGCATTCCATTAAACTGAATAAATTTTTGTGCTGCACAGGAAAAGATAAAGAGGCCACAATTCCTGTCATCTTTTTAAAAAATAATGGCTTTTCTCACTACGGTAGTAAAAATTTTAGAAAATGTGGTATTTACTGGACTGGTAAGTTCTATTTTCTGTGTCTCAAAAACCGTGAGGAAGATGTAACTCTTTATTTTGTATAAATCCTAACTGCTTTACAAGAACATGAACTATATTAATTGATAGAGGTGCCAGCTAAAACCCTCATTTACAACTGCAATAACAGTAATTTTGAAAACCTTTGGAATTTGATCTGTAAGTGGACTGTGATGTTTCAACTGCTGAGTGATATTAATAACTAAAGCAATTGTAAAATGTGAGGACACTAGCAATGCACTGTTATTTCACAGAACATTGCTGTTACTGAGACAAGAAAGAAGAGAAAGAGAAGGGACAAGCAGAGGGACTTAAGTAGGGAAAGGAAAGAGGACGAGAGAAACACCAGTGAAACTTCAGGTTAGGACATTTACACGCAAGTACTCCTTATTCCCGTGGTGCTAGGACATTGCAAAGTTTTCTATAAACCCCTGGAATGTAGACAAGGCATTCATTTGCTTTATCTATTCAAGGCTTTATCTATTCTTAATACACATTTCAGGTTGTATCATTACAAGCCCAGCTATATCATAGATGTTATTCATCCGTTGTCCAAATGCCTGAAATTTCTTTCACCTCAACAAGAATCTAAAGGATGCTTTTAAATTAGTTTATTAGTTGACTTATTTCTTCAGTAGTACACATTTTACCTTCCCTTCAGTCTTGTAGACAAAGTTTTAAAAATCAAGATGAATAAAGAAACAGCTTTCTGAAGATCCCCGTTTCCCCTAGTGAGAATCATTTAAGTTACTCAACTGTGAAGAAAAGGAGAATGGTAGTGTTTGGCCAGAACAGGGGACTATTCCACTGAGTGGCAGTTCTTTCATCACAGGACCCAGAAAGGTTGCACTCTTGAAGCTTCAGCTGAGTATTTGAGCTTCTCTCTTCCATTATGGTTGGGTCAACTAAATGTAACGTGAAGCAACAAGGTGGCAAAACGATCACAGCATCCCACTGCAGATATATGAGGCAGGACAGTGGCTTTGAGAAAGTGTGGAAGGGGAACCAGGGGGCCAAGGCTTGATGGTTCTACCTTTGCTCACCATCATCTGGAGCTGTAGAAAATTGTCCTCAGTGTTTGTAGCTAAAACTTACCCTGTGATTACCTCCTTATTAATAGTTTGAATTTGCTGAAGGTCTGTGGTTTTATTTCTGGAGTATAAATTACTTTATATTTCAAATCAAAATAAAACTAACAAAATAGGTCCCCAAAGTTTAGTATTCTCTGTTGTTCTTTACATCTACTTTTGTGTGATCTTAGAAGATCATCAGATTTAAAATTGCCTACCCTGGAGCCATTAGAACAGAAGCTAAAAATCTTATGCCCATATGTCTGAAAAACCTCCTGAGCTTTAATGATGTTGTAATGTGGCAGACAGGTGACACCTAAGTTTTGGAACTCTTCCAATATAAAGCAAACCTAAGATCTTTTCACACAAAAGATAAAGAGTAAGGGTACTGGTCTCCATAAAATTATTCCTTTGATTTGGAGTAGTGGGGTGAGAAGAAACATAAGCTATGAAAAAGCACTTTAATGTGACCAATCTTGTTATATTAGAGTGGGTGAATAGCTTATTAACTGCAACAAGAACCAGATCATCCCAGGTGAAATTGGGGAATGGAGGAATGCACCAATGTCACAGTTTAAAAACTGCTATATTAAATACCTGCTTTTGTCCCATGGGAGACTTACTTAGAGCACTGCAGAAAGATTCGCAAGGGTTAGGTTGCCAAAAAAATCTCATAATGATTAGTGATTAAAAGCAAAGTTCCAGCAAGAACAAACTATTTCAGAAAGGTCACAATATCAGGATTTTTTTTTAATAAGCAAATGTATTATTAAAACATCCTTAAGGACTAACCCTGCTACCTGCTCACTGTCTGAGGACTTTGAGTTTCCTGGCGAGATTTGTTTCTCTTTCATATGCCACACTGGCAGTTACGCAGTGCATCCAACAGAGGTGCAGGAGACCCAAGCTTTCTTAAAATGCTGGGCTAGTCCTGTTTACAATCTCTCTTGCATTACAGTTCTCAGAGAAAATACAGTGTGATAAAAAAGTTTGTTAAGGGCTGTTTACAGGAATTTCAGTCAAGAAGAATTTCACCATTACTGAACAAAGGAGACCAACAGCTCTAGATTAACATGAAAAAAGGGGCTTAATTCTATTATAAATTTCAACAACAAAAGCAAAATAAAAAACCCACAGGAAGATAGATAACTTTAACCTATCTTAGTACTTATATAGCCACTAGCAAAATGGTATCTAAACGCCTCACAGTCACTAATGGAATTTTCTTCACAATGCTCCTTTGATGCAAGGAAGTCCTATTATCCTCATTCTTCTCATGAAGAACAGCGTCATGGAGAGATTAAGTCATTTATCCAAAGTAACACAAGATGCCTATGGGAATGACTATGTAATTTATCATGGATCTCCAGAGCCTCAGTCCAGTGCCTGAACCAGTAGACCATTCTCTTCTCAACAGACAAGAGCTGCTGTACAGTACCTTAAATGACCTTTCAAAATGGCTATTTTTTACATCTTTTTGCTCTGTCACCATTCTAAAGAAAGTTGTTGAAGCAACAGACTTTGAGAAAGCTTAATTAAGCACCCTGTAACATGTTTTAACATCAGCTGTGAAACTTAGGAACACAAATACTTTTTCAAACCAAACACTACATTTCTCTTCAAAGTCAGCAGCAAAGCTAAAGCTCAGCAGCTTAGCAGCTGGCAAAAAAATCCTTCATGCTCTGCAAATGACCATACTTTAATAAAGTCATTTACAGGTTTTTTCCAAGGCTTTTTGTATTCCTGTGACTGAAAACAGGCACCTGAATACATGGTGGGAGCCTTTCGATAAGTACCGAAATATGCTGTTTCCTGGCAAACTGTGAACAAAACTGAAGAGATCAGTTTATCATTTGCTAAGGCTGCTTAAAAAGAAAAAGAAGTCAATTGTTTTCTTTTTATATTCAACGAATGGTTTTGGTTGGAATTTAATTCAAGCTGCAGGAGCATCCATGAGACTGGCAGTATAACACATCTGGTCAGTATCTGCCTCTAAAGATTCAAATTAATTAAAACATGATATTTCAAGAAAAAAAACTACAAAAGTTATCCAGAGAATAAGTACAATTCACACCAGCGACCTAAAATACTCCAGCTACTACCTTCACCTGAAGGGATCATGACCAGGAGTGAAAAGTTTACTAGGTCACGCTCCTTTAATCTTACCTTCTCTTTTGGTTGACTGCCAAACACACTGCTTATGATGATGTTTATGAAAAAGAAAATGAACTGAGGTCATAATTTAAATTCCACACAGTTCACAAACAATTTTCACATGGTAACAATTTTTGGTCACTGCTTGGGTTGACTGAATTTGAATTGGTGACCTAAAGATGAAAGATTCTGCATTCCAGGATCAATCTCCGTGCTGTTTATTGTTCTTATTTTCTGAAGTTCAAAGTGGCAGAAGTGAGAATTACATGGTTAAGCACAGTTGCCTCCACTTTTTATCCAGTTAAATATTTTCAAATTTTTTCCCTTAAAACTATTCTAAACATCATCCAAAATTATATTAAATTTTCTTATGTATAGAGAACTTCTGATCAAAAAAAAAAAAAAAGGACCTCCATTAAATAAGAAAATAATCTCCTGGCAGATAATCAAATTTTGATATTAAAGAAGTCCTTCAAACATCAAAGAAAAAACAGTGTTACGAGTTCAACTGTGCCTTTGTAAAACTATCTGCTTATTTCAAGAATTTTTAGTTAAGGGTATCAAACAGCCTGCTTTGGCTAACTTAAAAGTGATGACAACAATGAAAAATCCTGTAACCTTAAGATTTCATAACTTCCTCCACAAATCTTCATACTATCTTAATTCTTTTTAAAAAGCTTTTTCTAACCTACCAAATCTGTTCTGTACTCAAAACACAAATCTTAATACACACGTTCTTATCAGCTTCAGTGATAAACTGAGTAAATTTATTTCCAGGAAATGGACTTGTGAAAATTCTCAAAGAATTCTCAGCTGTATCTGATGTAAGAGGTTTCTGTCAAAGCCTTCGTAAAATTTAATTTGTTAAAATTATTCTTTGGGAAATAGGAAGGGAATTGAGAGGAAACAAGAGAAGAAAAAATGCTTTCAGAAAAACTATGAAGGAATTTCCAAAATAGACATAGTGTGTCTAAAGTGTAGGCAACTGAATGAAGGACTGTCACTATGTTATTATTTATTTTTACTCACTGATACAGCATTTTTGTTCAGCTTTACAAATAACTTAACCCTTCACCATTTTTAATGAGACAGGCATAAGAAAAAAGAATAACCTCTCCTAAAAATTTATTACCATGTTATTTAATCTGCTTATTCAACAGTAGATTTTTAATGGTCTATCTTTCACCCACAGAGCAATGAAACACAAAGCTGAATACAATTGCAAAACCCTAAATGCAAAGCCCTTACTACTCTTTAACCTCCGAAGGCACCAGCTCTACAAAGTAACTCTGCAGCATACAGCGTTCATCCTGTAAAACATATACATTGTTCAAGACAAAAAAAATTATTTTCCATACCTAGTTTCACAGCCTAGTAACTATTTCTTCAGAGACTGATTGACTTTTATGATCTGTGCTATTTTAATTATTTCTTTATCAGCCACCATTTTCTAGCAGCGCTCTTTCCTGCGTTACTTTGTTCAAATCTCTTCTATGTCAACCAAAGCAACTAGACCACAACATCCTTACAGATATGTTAAAAAAAAAAAAAAGGACAAAAAAAGAGGGACCCAAAATTTGTTTCATGGCCTATTTCGTTTAACAACAGACCCAATGCCCATTCAAGCACATATAATTCAGAAGGCCTGCCTGCCAGCAATAAAGACTGAAATTGGATACTTTGTGAGATTAATTACCTAGATAGGGCATGATAATGCTAGTCAAATGGGAAGGTAATTAAAGTGCACCTTCCATGAAAATTATTCATTGCTGATGGATCAGGTGACAGATAAATCAAAAGTCACTTTAAAAAAGCCACAGGTTAACTTGTGGAAGGCCGTTCCTCCCTGGAAGTCACGGTAACTGCGGCTGCTTGTTCCCACCGCAAGACAAAAGGCAGGAGGGTAATGCAGCCTCCGAGAAAAAGGAACCCCAAGCAAAGTTATCAACACTGTGCCTGCAGACAAAGGGTCAGCTAGAGTGGAACCAGTCAGCTGGCAGCCTTCGGATTACTAGATCTCTCTGCTTGTACGCCATAAAGGGGTATTGCAACCATAAAAGGCGGCAAGTGATGAATTAATAAGTTGACTAGTCCCCCGGGTGCAATCCTTATAGGCGGAGGACATGCTGCGGTAATCAAACAGGGTTATAAATTGTGTACATTGAATGGCACAAAATGTGTCTCACTTCATCACCATTAAGTCAAGACTTCCTGAATTTGTCATTAACTCTTTAGCTTCAATATATTTATCTAAACAGTAAAAGTCAGAGAATGAGCTTACAATAACAAAAGGGCAACTGATACTACCCAGCGGGATACACAGTCTAATGGAGATCACTGACTCTTACTTTCTACAGCTACAGGGGTCAAACTGCACTCCTTTTACACCAAAGCTCCCCTTGAGATGTACTGATTAAGTTCAAAACATTCAACAGAAAGTAGGAAAAAAAAAACAGGATCAAGACATTTTTTACAGCTAGCTTATGCAACTTCATCTGTATTTATGCCCTCCTTGGAAAAAATGGAGCTACTTACATGGTTAAGTATTTCTCAGATCCCAGATTTTTACAGCAGGTTACAAAACGACCTTATTCTGGGTGTAACATCTGATTATTAAATTGTATGAAAATTGATAATTGAATAATTACCATCTTCTCTCAATGTTTTTTTTTCTGTGTGCTAACTCTCTTGTTTGTGACATTAGGATAATTCTGACTGTTCAGCAGAAGTTAAATAGAAAGCAAATTTTTGCCACCCTTTTTGTCTTTAATAATAGTAAATAGCCATTTGCAAGGGCTTAGATGCATACCAGGGTTAAAGGAAAACTTACCACTGACTTTGAATCTAAGCATAAATATGAAAAAAGATAATTTTTAAAAATCCTTTATTTAATTTCTTGTCCCAAAAATATACCTAAGGTTTTTCCACATCTTAAAACAACAGCTCTGCATGTTTTAGAAATAACTTCAAAACTTATTTCCACATCCTTTGAAGGTTTTTCCCCTTCCCTAGGCTTCATAGTAAGTACAGGAAATGAAAATTTAAGTGAGTGCTAAGAAGTGATGTAAGCTTCTAAAATATAAACTCCAAACTGAAGCCCTTTCTGTGTGCCCAATGGAAAGCATAATTTTTTTTCTAAACAGAATTTGTGACACTGGCCGTGACTGTTCCCAGTCCAAGAGAGTATTCTATATTACAGAATCACAGAATCACAGAATAGTAGGGGTTGGAAGGGACCTCTGTGGGTCATCTAG